>ERZ767114.979-NODE-979-length-14378-cov-2.707853_pt1 | contig 14378 bp, 9 predicted proteins | sample MGYA00374952_ERZ767114 | MGnify/ENA primary metagenome ERZ767114 (study PRJEB28939, sample SAMN06267156) | marine metagenome | isolation source: Columbia River Estuary | place: USA:Columbia River Estuary, USA | collected 2012-05-05 ...
GTTGCATAGCCGTTGCGAGCAGAATGAATGCCATTGTGATCAGCGATCAAAGCCTTTAGATCCTCGGGCAAGGCGTCCCACGCCGCGTATTGATCCGCAAAGAGGGTATCCCCGCCCTGGGGCGGGATCACTTGGCCATGGAGCAACGTCGCGGTCGGCGGTTTGGCTAAAAAGCTCCAGTCTGAATGCCAGCTCTCCGCAAACAATGGCGTTGTTTCAAGCGCGTCTCGGCGAACTTCAGCAATGTGGGGGTGACCCGCAATACTGTCAAAAAAGGGATCATCGCCAAACTCACCGAAGGCCTTGGCGAATCGTTCTAAGTCCTTCAATGCCAGGAACTGACCCGGAAATCCGAGCACCTGATGTTGCACCCAAACCGCCCGCAACTCACTGATCAAGTCATCGGTTAGCGATTGCTTCAAGTCAATATCGGTGATTAGGGCCCCACAGCCAGAGGGTGATTGCGGCGTAATGATCATGACAAACCCTTCGTTGATTTTTTTAACGGTCACCCAAAATGGGCCAAAAGCAAGCAGGCCACCAAGGCCGCCGTTTGGTTTCGACTATGCGACCGATAAGGCTTTATCGCAAGCCGCGCCGGGGCCGCCCCATCATTTTAAACCGCGCCATGTCGCAAAGCGCCCATTTCAGGGTGGCCTATATTTGTGCAAAACCCAGCTTGACCCGGCTAATAGTCGGTCTTGATCTTTGAATTAAACGGCAGTGAAAACTGGTAGGCCAAATTGTCTGCAAGCGCGGCATCAACGGTATCAAGGCCATAGCGCACATAACTCGGATCCTGATACGTGTAAGTCCCAAACAAACGGTCCCAGCACGATAAAATATTACCGTAATTGGTGTTTGTCCACGGGCGCACATCATGATGATGGAACTTATGCATATTGGGCGTCACGAAGAGCAAACCGAGCATTCGATCAAGCCTTGGCGGCAAGGCAATGTTGGCATGGGTAAAGTAAGCGAAAAACGGCGTAATGATTCGATACAGCACATACCAATGCGGCGCTATACCAAACACCATGATCACGCAAAAAATCAAACTTTCTCGGACCAACATATCACCCGGGTGATGCCGGGTACCCGTACTCGCATCGACCTGAGTATCACTATGGTGTACCAAATGCAGCTTCCAAAGCCACTTATTACGGTGCAAGCAAACGTGAATAAAATATTGACCAAAAAAATCCAACACAATCAGTGCCAGCAACATCTCAACCCACACGGGTAAGGTGACCAGGTTCAGCACGCCATACCCGTAGTCCTCTATCCGAATGACTTCGAAAGCGAGGTAAGCCAAAGCGATCGTCACGACACCGGTGGTCAGGATAAAAACCAAGTTTCGGGTCACATGCTTAAATTTCTGACCCTTAAACTCAAACAACGGTATGAATGCTTCTAGCACAATTGCGAACGCCAAGCACAGGCAAACAAAGCCAATCCGATCTGCACTGGTGACCGTGTCGAGAAAGCTAATAAATAATTCCATCGCTGAAGTTTAATCAATATCGCCGGTCGGACAAAGGCCTTGAGATCGAATCAATTAATGCCAGCGTCAATGAGTTGCGCTAAACTTTTCCTATGACCCGCTCGAAAATCAAAGACGCGCCCAAAATGAGTCGCCGGGAGGCAACCCAAACCGCGATCATGCGCAGTGTTGAGTGCCTGGCCGCCGAGAACGGGCTCGAAAACATTTCAATTCGGGACATCCTGGCACGCGCCGGGCAAAAAAACGAATCCGCGCTGCAATACCATTTTAAGAATTTGTCGGGTCTGCTCGCTGCTATCAGACGCGCCCGCGCGCAAGAGGTCGCGGCGCGCCGTCAGCAGTATCTTGAAGTCTTGTTAGACAAATCACCCAAGCTTAATCTTCGGCAAATTTGCAGTGTGATGGTCATGCCCGCATTTGATCTTGCTAAAACAGCACCAGGGTTCAAGACCTATATACAAGCTTTTGGACACGAGTTAATGGGTGCCGATCGCGAACTCGTTGAAGCCCATACCCGGGCGCTTGGAGACAGCGCATTCGAAACGGGGGTTTTGTTGCAAAAAGCCTTGCCCCACTTAGACCGCGTCACCTACCACACGCGGGTGGAACATGCCTTTCGCTTCGTCTCCGCTGCAATGAATCAACATGCCCAGCAGCCTCGCGCTTTCAAAGGCAAGTCTGCCGAAATTTTTGTTCAAAATTTGATTGATGCGTTGGAAGGGCTTTTAAAGGCGCCTGTGTCAGCAGAAACCCGCGCCGCATCCGAAAAATAACGGCTTGGCAGGCCTTTCAAAGGCCCAAAAAGATTGGCGACCCTCAGCCCGAGATTGGCAAAGCAAAGCTTTCAGCCATCGCATTCCCCAAGCTCCTATCGCTTGCGGCAAGACGCAGCACTCGTTTCCTTGGTAACGTCGTCGGTTCCGGTCTTGATGACAGTGCACCCGATGCATTGCCCAAAACCCCTATACGGTAATGCGTTCACGGGTAACGGTTCGCTCAACCCGCTGGCGCCGGACCCGGTTTGCCAAACCCAAGCGCCCCATTAGCTTAACTCCAGCCCCTGCAGATCACCTTTGGAACGCCATTTCTTCATGAGCCCAAAAAACTCAATGGGACCACCGCCATAGGTATTGTTCTGAGGATTCACATTTACGTGACCCTCGTTATTGTAATAGCCTGGCGTGCATTGTGATTGAAATTCTGCTGTTAACCGCGCCTTTTCAATGATCGTCTCAACCCAACGCTGCTCAGCCGCCGCACTGGCCTCGATCCGATCGCAACCCCGCGCCTTGGCCTGGCTTAGGATGTGCGCTAAGTGGATGCTGTTTTCATCAAGGGAGTAAGTGTAGGTCGCCGTAAAGGCAGACTGGGCGGGACCAAAGAAAAATGCATTCGGAAAGCCCCGGGTATGCATGCCATGAAACGTCGACAACCCTTTCGACCACTTCTCGGAGATCGTCACCCCGTCACGTCCAGTGATTTGATAACCCGCCCGGCGCGAATAGTCGGTGCCCACTTCAAACCCGGTGGCAAAGATAATGCAATCCACCTCATAGCTTACCCCGTCAAAGACAATCCCCGTCTCGGTAATTTGATCCAGGCCACGACCATCGGTGTTCACCAACGTCACATTCGGACGGTTGAAGGTCGGCAAGTATTCATCATGAAAACAGGGCCGCTTACAAAACTGACGGTAATAAGGCTTTAAAGCCTCCGCTGTTTCTGGATCCTCGACCACTGAGTCCGCTCGCGCGCGGACTTTTTCCATCTTCTGAAAATCCGCAAGCTCAAGCGCTCGAGTCAGATCCATATGGACTGCCGCTTTGTGCGTTAGGTATTCTTTCAGCCCAAGTTCATAGCGCTTTTTGTCCGCAAGGCCGGTAACAGCCCAACCCAAGAGCCTTAACTTTGAGGGTGCCTTATCCCTTATCGACCCAAACAACAATCGAAAGGCCTCGGTCCAGCCATCGGCGACTAGATCTTCTTTGACCACGGCACCGGTCATAATCGATTCAAAATTCCTGCGGCGATCATCCTGCCAACCCGGTTTTTGAGCCGTCACCCAAGCCGGATCAGTTGGTTGGTTGTTGCGAACATCGATCGAGGAAGGCGTGCGCTGAAAGACATACAGCGCCTCTGCCGCCGCCCCTAAGTGCGGCACGCACTGCACCGCGGTGGCGCCCGTGCCAATCACGGCAACCCGCTTATCGGCGAGATTCGCCAGATTACCCAGGGCATTGCCGCCCGTGTACTCGTAGTCCCAGCGACTGGTGTGAAAAGTATGGCCTTTGAAATCGTTAATGCCTTTGATCGCCGGCAGCTTCGGACGATTGAGCGGCCCATTGGAATGCACCACAAACCGAGCTTTGAGCGCATCGTGCCGATTGGTTGAAACGATCCAACGCCCCGATGCTTCATCCCAATCGGTTGCACGGACTTCTGTCTGCAACAGCGCGTTGTCATACAGATCATAGTGCGTCGCAATCTCATGGCAGTATTCAAGCGTTTCAGGCGCATTGGTGTACTTTTGCTTGGGCACAAACTGCGTTTTCTCCAGCAATGGGAAATACACGTACGACTCAATATCACACGACGCCCCAGGATACCGATTCCAGTACCAGGTGCCGCCAAAATCACCACCCTTTTCAATAATTCGAAAATCGTCGATACCGGCTTCTCGCAACCGTGCCGCGGCTAACAAACCGCCAAACCCGCCCCCGATAATGATGACCTCAACTTCATCCAGTACCGGCTCTCGCTGGAGCACCTCATCGATATAGGGGTCTTCAACAAAATAAGCGAACTCACCGACCACTTCCTGGTATTGATCGTTGCCATCTACGCGCACACGCTTATCCCGTTCCTGTCGGTATTTCAGCGCCAATGCATCGGGGTCAAAGCTCAGGGTTTCTGTTTGAATCGACATCGATCTCTCCGTTTGAACCTACAAGGACTTTTTTAGATCCTTGACCATACAAAACTGTTGGGCTTTGAACAATCTTCTTGTTGCATCGCCTAATACGAGTATTCTTCCACCGATTAATCCAATTTCATGGGCCTACCCAAAGACGCCCGTTCACCAGCAACCATCTCAGTGCCCAGGTCGGTGTAAGGCTTCAAAGGCTCGGTAGACAGACAAGTAAGGATCATTTTCAAGTGCACTGAGGTGCGCTGTAATCGTCTTAGTGTCGCCTCGAGAAAAAGGACCGGTGACGATCAGGGATGGGTCGGCAAGGACCGCCCTAGCAGATTGCCGAAGCAGTGGCTCGGCAAGCTTTGGATCAAGCCCGCAAGACTCAAAGCCGGTTTGAATTTTTTGCCAGAGCATTTGCGTACCACTGCAAGCCAAGACACAAAGCGCATGATAGTAGGGTTTGTCGGATTTTTGAATGCGCGCCACCGGGTTCGGAAAGGCCGGGAACAGTTCAAGTATCGCGGCGGCATCTGCCTCAACGATAAACGGGATCCGGTCGTAATCAGCAGACGTCATCAAGACGTCACCAAAGGTTTGGAGCAGATGGACCCCAACAGCATGTTCACTCACCAGTGTGCCGGAACAATGCACCAATGCTGCCGCCTGTAAATCTGGATGCATCACAATAAAGTCATCAATGGCGTCATCACTAATCGCAAGCAGGATTACATCGGCCGATGCGAGATATGCCTCAACAGACGCGACGCGCCCTGCCGCTGCCCTAGACCAATTCAGAACCCGCAATCCTTTGCTGCCAAACCAGTGCACAAGATGTCTGGCTAACCGACCATTGCCGATCACACCATATTGCAGTTTGTTATCCATCCCCTGCCCCTTTGAACGCTTGATTGGGTCTCGCCTGCCCTTTCCAGAACCGCTTCACACAAGACGCCATCCTTTCAGCCGCGATTGACGGCCCCATTGTAGGTTGCGATGCAGCAAGGATGCCAGTGAGGCCGGATCAAAGGGGCTGTCATCTCGAAATTGATGATAAGATTTTGATGATTTTACGAGGATGCAAACATGCGACGATTCATCAGAAGCAGCCACAAGTACGTCAGCTTGGCGGTTTCGATTCAACTCTTGCTTTGGACCCTCTCTGGGCTCTTTTTTGCCTTCAATAAAATTCAAGACGTTCGCGGCGAGCATGTGATGACGCGGGGTGTTTTTAATGCCAAGGTCAGCGATTTTGATGTCGAGGTCGCCGACGCGAAAAGCATTCGCATTGTGGCCAGACTCCACACACCGATCCTCATCCTCCAAGCGGCCAATGGGACGCAGTACCTCGATAAAACGGGCGCGCCCCTCGCACAAATGTCCAGCGATGAGGCCAAGGCCGTGATTACCTCGCAAACCCGGTTACAAGCCTTGCGAGTAGAGACCGTTACAGAGGTCGAGCCCGGTGACGAATTCAGAGGTCGCCCACTCCCGCTCTATCGTGTGATCAGCGAAGATCTCGACGGGACCCCCTTCAACGTTTACGTCAACCCATTTTCAGGCGAGATTACCGCCGTTCGATCTACGCGCTGGCGAATCTGGGATCTTATGTGGGGCCTACACATCATGGACTGGCAGGAACGTGACAATATCGACAACCTTCCGATGAAGCTGTTCTCCATCCTGGCCCTTATCAGTGCGATTTCAGGCATCTGGTTGTTTTTCGCCACCTGGAGGACCCGTCAGCGGGTTTGAGCGGATACCACAACCCATTTCAATCTAATCCAGGGCATGGCAGGCGAGCGCACGGCCAGAGGCAACAAACCACGCAAAGACAAAAGGGCTACGCTCAATCCGGGCAACCGCCTTAAAGTCGCAGCAGTCAGCCCGCTCCAAGCCAACCACACGGTCTAACCTCCTTCGGGCTGCAGCATCCGGTGGGCCCCCTTTAACGAAGGCAATTTTTTTACTTCGACAGCGCCAAAGCCCTTACTTTCCAGAGATAAAAAACGACGGGCAACACGAACAAGGACAACAGCAGTGCACTCAACATGCCGCCCACCATGGGCGCCGCCAAGCGTTGCATCACTTCAGAACCCGTGCCCGTGCTCCAGAGAATCGGTAACAAACCTGCAATCGTGGCACAGGTGGTCATTAAGACCGGCCGGACACGCCGCACAGCACCGGTCAATACCACCTGCTGGAGGTCCGCGCGCAACAGCGGGACTTGATCTGATGCCTTTGACGCTAGCCAGCGCGCGAGCGCCTGATTTAAGTAAACCAGCATAATCACACCCAGTTCGGCGGCGACGCCCGCGAGCGCAATCATGCCCACCCCCACCGCGACCGAAAAATCAAATCCGAGCCAATAAATGAGCCAGAGACTCCCAACCAACGACAGCGGTAGGGTGGCCATCAAGATCAAGACTGCCATCACATTTCGAAAATTGAGATAAATCAGGATTGCAATCAAGAGCAGCGTGACGGGCACCATGACCTGAAGCTGCGCTTTGGATCGCGCTAAAGACTCATATTGGCCCGACCAACTCACCGCATACCCGGGCGGCAGCACCAACGCCGCATCAAGAAGCGCTTGCGCACTGGCGACATAGGCGCCAAGGTCAACGCCATCAGCTTCCACATAAGTCCACCCGCTGATTCGGCCGTTTTCACTTTTGATGCCCGCAGGGCCATCGCTTATTCGAACATTCGCCACATCAGACAGCACAATTTGATTGCCATTGCCTAAGATCAAAGGCAGTGCGCGCAAATGCTCCGGGGAATCCCGATAGCTTTGCGGGTAGCGAAGACTGATCGGATATCGCGCCTGGCCCTCAACCGTTTCGGCCACAACCGCGCCTCCGACCGCGCTGCCAACGATTGCTTGGATATCCGCAACATTGAGGCCATAACGCGCCGCCTTAATCCGATCAATATCGATCATCAGATACCGTCCGCTCAACACACGCTCAGCGTAAACCGACGTCGTCCCGGCAAGCCCTGCAAGCAAGAACTCTAGTTCTGCACCCAGGCTTTGAATAACGGATAATTCCGGACCTGAAATTTTGATTCCGATCGGCGTTTTGACGCCTGTGCTCAACATGTCGATCCGAGTTTTGATCGGCATCACCCAGGCATTCGAGACGCCCGGAAATTGAACCCGTTCATCCAGTTCTTTTTTGAGCGCTGTAAGTGTTAATCCTTCACGCCACTGATCCTTTGGTTTGAGCCGAATAAAACTTTCGATCATCGTAAGCGGCGCCGGATCGGTTGCAGTTTCGGCGCGCCCAGCCTTGCCATAGACCGAGACCACTTCCGGGACCTCACGAATCAACTTATGAGATTGCTGCAATAACGCACGTGCCTTGCCGATTGAAATACCCGGGAAGGTGGTTGGCATATACATTAAATCGCCCTCATCAAGCCCCGGCATGAATTCACTTCCAATGTGTTGCAGCGGCACCAAAATGCTGCCGAGTAAGAGCACTGCTCCGAGCAGAACCGGAATTGGAAACCTCAATGCCATTTTCAATAACGGGGTATACCCTGCCGCCATCCAGCGATTAATCGGGTTATCCCGCTCACGCCGAATGCGACCTCGAACAAAATAGCCCATCAGCACCGGCACCAACGTCACGGTCAAAGCGGCCGCGGCGGCCATCGCATAGGTCTTGGTGTACGCCAGCGGACCAAATAGCTTGCCCTCCTCGGCCCCCAGGGTAAACACCGGGACAAAACTCACCGTGATAATGAGCAAGCTGAAGAACAAAGCGGGGCCGACTTCGCTGGCCGCCTTAGTGACAATCGACCAATGATCTTCCGTGGAAGGTGCTTGGTCTTCCAAGTGCTTGTTCAAATTTTCAATCATCACGATCGCGCCATCAATCATCGCGCCCACAGCGATCGCAATGCCGCCGAGGATGATTGCCGGCATGCCGAGCCCGCCTGGACGCGTCAGTTCGTGTGCGATGTCGTCGGTATCGACAATGCCTGCGCCCAGTTCGGCAAACAGGGCTGCGGCGCTGGATTTTCCGGATCCGCATTACCATCTGAATGCCGATGCCGCGCGTGATCGCCTGCTGATCTGGTCCGGGGCAAATGACTGGCAACACCCTGACGGCAGTATCAATTGGTATGCCTCCACCGAAACCGGCCCGCTGGTCAATATGGCGGCATGGTATCATTATGCGAACGTGGTCAGCCAAACCGCCGCGATGCTTGGCAACACGGCGGACTCGGCGAAATATGCCGCCATGGCCCGTGATATCGCCGATCGCACGAACCGCAAGTTTCTCAACAGCGCCACCGGGCGATATGGTCAGAATACCAAAGACCAGACAGCCCAGGTGCTGTCTCTCGCCGTGGGCATGGTCCCGCCCGAGACCCGCGAACTGACGCGCCAGCGGTTGCTGGATGCGGTCCGCGAACGCAACGGCCATCATGCCACGGGCTTTGTGGCCCTGCCCTACTTGCTGCGGATCCTGGCCGAGACGGGCGAGGGCGGGATGGCCAACCGAATCGTGAACCAGCAGGATTATCCGAGTTGGAAAACATTGGTGCATCACGGCGTGCTGGCCGAGGGATGGGAAGGCGGCGGCGCACAGATGCCATCGTGCGGAGGATCGGTGGGCATGTGGCTCTATCAGTCGGTGCTGGGCATCCGCCCCGACCCTGCCGGCCCGGGTTTTAAGAAATTCATCCTCGCGCCCCAACCCGATCCGGCCACCGGCCTGACCTCGGCCGAGGGTTCGTATGATACACCGTATGGACGCATCGTTTCCAAATGGAATGTGGTGGATCAGGACATCATCCTGAACGTGACCGTTCCTCCCAATACGACTGCGAGCGTGCATGTCCCCGCAAGGAACGAGGCCGGCGTCACGGAGTCCGGCCAAGCCGCAGGGCAGGCCAAGGGCGTGAAATTCCTGAGAATGGAACATGGCGCGGCGGTCTTTGAAGTGGCATCGGGAAACTATGCGTTTCGTAGCAGGTTCCTCAATAAAGCCAACGTGATCTACGCGAAGGACTTCAGCGGCGTGGCATCGCCGCATCTCAACACCCAAGCCCCGGGCATCAGGATCGGCAGCGAGACATGGTCCGCCTCCGCACTCTGGAAATCCGATGGGACGGTCGGCGATGCGGGCAATGGTTCGGCAAACGCGTTTCTTCCCTTCACGCCGGTGGCGGGCAAAATCTACACCCTGACCGCGACCGTGGATGTCACCACCACGGATGACGACTGGCTTGCCCTCGGATTCACCAGTGGAAAAGGCACTGGCGCATGGTTCTCCGGTCCTGAAATCAACGCAGCGGCATGGATGCTTGAGCGCGGCGGACAGGGTGCCAGCGGCTATCAGACGATCGGATTCATGGGGCCCAGCACCGGCGGTGGAAGTGCCTCCGTCCCCTCATCCAATGGCCCGGTGGATCTACGGGTGGAGCTGAACACGCAGAACCCGCTCTGGTCTGTTAGATTCTACCGCAACGGCGTTCAAATGGGCGGCACCATGAGCTACACCACCAACCCGGCGATCAGCCATGTCGCCATGGCCGGACAGGGTGCCGCAGGCTCGTTCACGAATTTCAACCTGAGCAGCGCGCCATGACTGCTGACCGGAAAAACATCAATATGACCATGAAATACCTGCCGCCGCATGCTGAAGTGGGACGCCGCCAAACAGGAAATCATCGGCGCCGCTGAAGCCAGCAAGATGATGTTGCCTCAAATGCGCGAGCCCTGGCATATTTGATACATCCGCAGGAGCGGCCATGTATTCATCCCTTCAAGGTCTTCAACCCGCATCCGCAAAAATCCCACACTGGCAAATCCGTTTCTTCCATCACTCTCATGATCACATCCCCGCTTCTCGCCATGCTCTATTTCAATCCATCTTATCGGACGCCACAATCCACAAGAATTCCGTCTGGGTTGCAGTCCTCGAAAGGCAAGCTTCTGACAATGGTTTGTTTTACGCTAGCGGCTTGGGCCGGAGAGGGCGAATCTCGGGCCGGGGAGGAGTTGGGTTCGCCTAAACAAGGCGCTGAAATAGCCGCCCGGCTCTGGGATCAGGAATCCACCCTTTGGGATGCTGCGCAACAACAGCAACTCGTCCGGAAGCTACCCGCAGCGTTTGGTTGGGAAGGGCCGCGCGGAGGACGCGGAGTCATCGCGCCCGCCGGCCCGAACTTCGCCGGGCCTGGCACCGACGGCGTAAACATCAGCAATGAACGGTTGGAAACCGCGTTCTGGGGCAAGCCCGATCGCCTCGTATTTAGCCTGGGAAAGACCGACGTTTACAACCGCGCCAAACTCACATTTACAGAAGGAAAGAAGCCGGTTGGCCAAATCCAGTTGCTGGCCGGGGATTTTGCCAACGCCGAGCAACCCACCGTCAGCACCCGTCTTCACAACGGTGACAACGCGCTGCACCTGCAAAATGGGAATGCCACGGTCGATCTGAACGCTTTGATCACCGACAGCGAGACCAATGTCATTGCCATCAAAGCCGACTACGCCAACCTAGATAAGCCCGTCGCGGTGCGCCTCTATCGGCACATGGATACGTTGAATTCAATGCCCGCACCTCAAAGTGGCAATGACGGCACCTATTTCTGGATCCGGCAATCCTTCGAGAAGGAGAAGACGTTCCCGCAGGGGTTCGAATATTGCCTGGTTGCCAAGATCGCCGGGGCCAAGGCCGTGATGCAAAATACCGACATGCAGCCCGACCTGGGCGCGGCGGTGCCTTACCGCAATCCCTCGGCTCCCGGTTCCGCTGTCACGGCGCAGCTTCCAATCAAGGCGCGCCAAAGTATCGTCATCTACGCGACGGTGGTCACGAGCGCCGAGGCCAATGATCCACTGGCCGAGGCAAAGAAGCGCCTGGCAGCGGCGGAATCACGCGGTTATTCCGGATTGTTAGCCAGAAATGAAAAGTGGTATCACTCACTCTTCACCGAGCGGGAACAGGGACGCATTTTCACCGGCAACATCAATGATGCCAAGCAGGTCATCCTGACCTACCTATTCCAGAGCCGCAGAAATTCGCTGCACACCTACAATAGTGATCCTGATCCCAGTCGTTATGAAGCCGACGCCAACTACAACATCATCGAGGCCGACGACGTGCAGTGGTCCGGCTTGCAATGCTTCAACGAAGAACTCTATACCGGTGCCTTCGTCGTCAACCGCGACGAAACCGCCACCAATTATTACACCCGCCTTTTCAACTTTTGGCGATCCGCCTGGGAGACGCATGCGGCATCCAAGGGCCAGGTCGGACTCTGCATCCTGCGCGGATACGTTCCGCCCATCAAAAATGACGTGTATTGGTCGCCCGATGGCAATGCCATGAATGGCAGCGACTGGGCCTCCATGATCTGGGCCTTCAAAAGCGTTTGGGACGCATGGGACTACGGTGCTCACGATAAAGCCTATCTGAGCGAGATGGTCTATCCCTCGTTGCGTGGGATCGCCGACTTTTTCGCATCCAAACTCAAGCCCGGTGACGATGGCTACTACCATTTGGAACCCTCCCAGACCCGCGAAGAGGATGTCGGCAAGGACGCCATCGACTGCATCGCTGCCGCCAAGTGGTCTTTACGAAACGCCATTGAGGCCGCCAGTCTGTTGGGCGTCGATGCGGCGAAGTGCGCGATTTGGAAAGAACGTCTGGAGAAGATTGCCCCTTACTACGTGATCAAAAACGAGAAGGGCGAATCGATCTTCGCGTCCCTGGTGGTGAACGGAAAACCCATTGTCTCCGTCCATGGCACTTCCCATTTCCTCGTCAATGTGGCGGATGAGATTCATCTTGAATCTCCGGAGTCGGACCGCCAAATGGCCATTCGTTCCAATCTGCACCAGCATGCTCAACCGATGAACCGTCAGGTCGAATACCTTTTGGGTGACTCTCCAGACACGCTATTCATGAGTCCGGATTACGCATGGATCCACTTGTTCGGCCATTCGGCCTGGCTGATGTATTATGCGCAGAAAAGCGGATTAGGTGAATTTGCCAGGACCGGACCGCTGAACACGCGGGAGCAAAAAACCATAGCCTGCTGGCTGGAACCCGAACGCCTCTGTAATTCGCGTAGCGGGACGATTTTCTTTTTCCCATGCGTGCCCAGCGGCCTTGATGTCGCGTTCAGGGATTTTCAAGCACGGGGTGGTTTCCTGGTGTCGGGCGAAATCAGAGGCGGCAGCGTCACTTATGCCAGCGTTACCTCCCGGCGAGGTGGCACCTGCCAAGTGATGAACCCTTGGCCCGGCAAGGAACTGTTGGTCCGCGAACTGCCCACTGGCCAACGCATTACGGCAACCAAACAGGGTGAAAAGCTCACCTTTGCATCAGTTGCGGGGAAATCCTACGTATTGTCTCCCCACCTCATAACCCAGTAAATGCCACGCTTCGAAGCAACGTTGATTCGAAAATCTGTGATGAATCTGCCATAGACAAAAAACGAGGCAACATGCACTTTGCCTACGATCCACATGAAATCCACACGTAAACAGGTCGATACCACGGATTCTTGTGCCTATGAAGGCTCCAGATCGATGACAAACCATCCGCAAACCGAGCGGGATGCTCAGTTAGCGGATCATTTTCGTGTTCACTTGACGGGCATCTATTTCTCACAAATTGGCCCTGAGTGGGACTCCGGTGGGAAATGCCAGAGCGACTACCTGCATCACATCGACATCGGCATCTCGGGAAGACGCCAAGTGATGCATGAAGGGAAATTGTATGATCTCAAGCCCGGGCAAGTCTGGTTTTTACCAGGCAACACACCGGTCGAGCGGCGCTGTCGCGAGCGCTGCGAGGTGTTGTTTTTCAAGTTATCTTGCGACTGGTTGCCTGGGTTTGATCCCTTGCTGGATTGGCCGGACCGAGCACCAAGGTTGGCGCAAACCTGTGATGTGGAAGAATGGCGGAAATGGCAGACTCCGGGCCGCGAGATAGGCGTGGTCGAATTGCTTCAGCTGCGAGCTCAGCTGCTCAACTGGATTGCATCGGCAATCCCGGAACTTGGCGCTGTCATTACCAAGCATCTAGACACCACCATACAGTTCACCGGTGTGTTCGATGCGATTGAGAAAAACCTAGGCGCGGACCTCCGACTTCCAAGTCTGGCAGCTGTTTGCGGAAAAACCCCCGAGGCATTCTCGATGGCATTCATCCGTAGCACCGGGATGAGCCCCAAGGACTATGTCATGCGTCGCCTCAACCAAGAAGCTCTCAAGCTGATTCTCAAAACCGACATCCAAATCAAGGAAATCTCCCACAAACTGCGCTTCACCGACGAGTTCTATTTCAGCAGATTTTTCAAGAACATGAACGGATGCTCACCCAGCGCTTACCGGAAACAGTTCAGGGCGGGTTGATGTCGTCAGAATGGTGATAGAACGAGACAAAGCGTCCGCGCAGGCGCGTGGGCGTTACCGCCGCGATGTAAATCGGCGCCACCCCGTAAGCGTTCGTTCCGACCGCCTCGGGATCCGGTCAGTCCAGAGCCGCATTCCGTCTGCTATGAGGCTTCATCTTGTGCCGATACTTCTCGGGGGGAAGTCCGATGACGCGCTTGAACATGCGGCTGAAATAGAGTGCGTCGTCGTAACCCAACCGGAAGGCGACTTCCCTGACCCGAATGTTAGGCTGGATCAGCAAGGAGCAGGCGCGTTGCATTTTCCGGCGGATGAACCAGTCTCCCGGGGGCACGCCCGTGACGGTGCTGAATTGGCGGATGAAATGCCGTCGGCCATATCCGGCTTCGTTGGCAAAGCGCATCAGGTCAAAGGTTTGGCCGAGCGAGGCATCCATCAGTGCGATGGCTTTCTGGATCGGGCCGTAGGCCGTCGCGATGTCGGCGATGTTGTGCGGAAGTGCCGCGATGCGCCCGAGAATGGCGGTGGCGTTGGTCTGGATGCGGAACCAGTAGGCCCGCCCCATTGCCAGCGGG
>ERZ767114.984-NODE-984-length-14343-cov-3.364012_pt1 | contig 14343 bp, 25 predicted proteins | sample MGYA00374952_ERZ767114 | MGnify/ENA primary metagenome ERZ767114 (study PRJEB28939, sample SAMN06267156) | marine metagenome | isolation source: Columbia River Estuary | place: USA:Columbia River Estuary, USA | collected 2012-05-05 ...
GCTTGCAACGTTGCCAACCCCACAGTACCAAACCGGGTGTATTGTGCTATCTTCTTGCGGCCCTGTTCGCCCTCTTTTTTCAGTTGTTCCAATGCCGGCACCATTGAAGTCAACAACTGTATGATAATCGAGGCCGAAATATAGGGCATGATTCCCAGTGCAAAAATCCCCATGCGCCCCAAAGCGCCGCCGGTAAACATTGTCAGAATACCGCCGATACCCTGTTGTGCCTGCTCCATAAAGTCGCGCAGCGCCTGTCCATCAATGCCGGGCACAGGGATAAACGTGCCAAGGCGATAGACAATCAACAAACCCAGCGTAAACAGGATGCGGTTACGCAGGTCAGTGGCCTTGCCCAAGGCCGCCCAACTTGTGTTTGCGGCCATTTGTTCTGCAGCAGATACCATAGGGGTCTCTCTTTTAGATAAAAACCGCCCAAAGCGTTTTCCAGCTCAGGCGGCCAATTTGGAAAACTGTAGCATATGTAAGCAGCCTAGCCGCTGCTCACAAGGTGTTATTCAGATGCGACGGTCAATGTTCCACCCGCCTTTGCAACAGCCTCAACCGCCGACTTGGACGCACCGGTCACCTGCAGCGTAACTGAGGCAGTGATATCGCCCTTTGCCAAAACCCGTACACCGTCAAGCTTACGCCGTACCAGACCGCTGGCAATCAACACATCCTCGGTGATGGCCGCTTTGGCGTCGAGTTTCTTTTCGTCGATGAATTTCTGCACCAGACCAAGATTGACAACCGCGTAAGACTTGCGGTTCGGCTTGGTAAAACCACGCTTTGGAAGACGTTGGTATAGCGGCATTTGGCCACCTTCATAGCCACCGATCGACACACCTGAGCGGGATTTCTGACCTTTGATACCGCGGCCACCCATTTTACCCTTGCCTGAACCCGGTCCGCGACCGATCCGCTTTTTGGTTTTGGTGGCACCGGGGTTGTCGTGCAATTCATGTAGTTTCATGTCGCTTCTCCTTTTGCCGGAACTACCCGTCGAGCGACAAAATGGGCAAACGCGGCGTTTCTAATTTTGATTCTGCGACCCTGAGGCCACCGGAGGCGTATAAACCCAAGCTGCGCGCCGTGCAAGTCCCCTCTGACCCTGACAGGGTGGGCCTTGCTCAAAGCCCCGCCAGCCCACACGCAAGATAAAAATACGCTGGGGTTGTGTTTTGAGCACAATCAAACTTCTTTAACCATATTTTGTAAATGCAGCCAGCTAAGGGCATCTCAAGGTTACAGTATCATCTTTGGCTTGGTTTGATTTCAATAACAGGACTGAAATGCGCATTTTTTCCATTTTTATTCTCAGTATTTCCATGGTTTTTATTGGACAAGGCATACCGACCGATGCTGCAGACATTGTAACGCTAAACCTATCACCATCGGCGGGAAAACCGCTGTTTCCAAGTTCAGTGGTCTCAAATGACATTGATTTTATAAAATCAACAGACGCGTCGGTGGCCTATTGCATTGCCTTTCAAAAGACAGGGCGCGCCAAAATGGTCGACAAGCGACACAACAGATTATTGACTTTGAACGTATCGTTTTTTGTCGTGCGATTTGCAGATGGAACGCGGGTCGGGCTTTGGGTGCATCCAGATTTGGGCCCACGTGCCGTTATATTGCACTATGCCAGGCATGTGGCCCGCGGCCTGTCTCATTTGCCAAGCGCCATGCGCGAAACCCTGTCGCATGTGGTAATCCACCATGGCGATGAAACCGCCTTTGCCGAGGACGAAGAACATTTTTTCGTGCTTTATCATAAAAATATTGATACGCGCCTGCAGCAACATGACCTTGAAGAAACCATCTTTCACGAAAGTGTCCATGCAACACTTGATGACCGGTGGTCACGTGATCCGGCATGGCAGTTTGCACAGGCCGCAGATGGCGCCTTTATTACCCACTATGCCAAGGCCCATCCCAACCGTGAGGACTTGGCAGAGACGGCGTTGTTTTCCTATGTCTTGCTGACCACTCCCGAGCGCTTTTCCGACAGTCTTGTAGCGAAAATTTGGCAATTGGTGCCAAATAGACTGGCTTTTTTCAAACGGCTTTTTCTGGATGGCCAGCCTCTTCTGCGTCAAATCCGCAAGACAGAAAGCTGCTGAAACACCTCTGGTAAACTAGCCTGCAATTCCATCAGGGGGGCATGTACACTCAAAAGCATCCTCGGCCTTTCTAGGGCAAAACGCGCCCGTCTCCGATAGACCAATACAAGGACACTTTGCCCGCTTTTATCCTGCCGTCACTGAAATTGGCTGGCAATAGTTCTGATCGGACGTCACTTCTGAGACCAGATACGCCGCAAGATCGCCGCGCGGAATCGTCCTGCTGCTCACGATGTTAGACGCCAAAACAGAGCCCCCGGCCGGCCGGTTGGTCAAGACGGCTGCGCGCACCGCCGTCCATATCAATCCGCTTTCGGCAAATATTTTCTCTTCAGACCCATGTTCTTGCAGAACTGTTTTCAAAAAGGTGGAAAATAAGAGCTTTGAATACCAGGGAATCAACCGCCAACTTTCGCCCACACCCGCCGCAGAGATAAAAACCACCCGCTCAACGCCCTCAGCCCGCATCACTTGACAAATATTGCGCGCGCCTTGCGTCAAGGTGACCCGATCACGACTGTTCACCGGCCCAAGACACACCAAAACAGCATCCTGACCCGCAATCGCAGCCGTGACAGCCGAACGATCCAATACATCACCCTGCATTTTGCGCACCGGATCGTCCTTGTATCTCTTCGCAACAGAACGTCCAAAAACCGTGACATCATGGCCCTCAGCAACTGCCTTGCGCCAGGCCAGTTCTCCAGTTTTGCCAGTAGCGCCAACGACTAGAATTTTCATCTTCATCCCTCTTATGATCGCAAGTGCGGGCTAAAGTTTAATTATGGCATTTTTAGGGTCAATTCAGACGCCGGTGGGGTTCACCACCTCACCCAAAATGCTGTTCATATGTGTCGTCTTGTCCACTCGTCCGCCGCATCACCCAATGTCTTAAGATTGCCATCCTTAATCCAAGCCAAAAAGGCGCGATCAAATTTCAACTTCGGACCACATTGTGCAATTAGAAACCGCCGCACCCTTTGCGTGCTTTTATAGCTGTCTGTCAGCGGTGTCCTGCAATCAATCGGGTCTGTATGCCAATCAAAGCGGGGCATATCCATGATCCCTTTTAAACGTATATTAAAAATCAACTTGAATTCTTAAGTTCACACAAAGCTTGGCGCCAAGACACTCAAAAGCCGCCATGTGCTCACTGATCGCAGGCAATTATGATGCGCACCCGTCTGCCCAAAGGACACCCAACTGGTCGGTGGTTATACCTCAATCAGGCCAATGCGCAGCGCCCCCGCATATAAATCGTCAGCCACCAGGTGGCCCAGAGCCAAAGTCTGCGCAGAGGGGGGCCTGAGATCCGGCACCTGCACTGTCAACGCGCCTGAGCGCACGGCGGCCAACGTTCCGGGGTCACTGTCTTCAAACGCCGCACAATCGCCGGGCTCATGACCCGCCAACGCCGCCGCCTTGAGGTAAATTTCCGGATCAGGCTTGCCATTTTCCACCTGCTCGCCCCCCAAAACCGTTGTGATCAGCGGATATAGCCCGGCAGTTTTCAGGTTTTCTATGGCCACGTCGGATGTGGTCGATGTCGCCACCACCCGAGGGATGCCGCGGTCCTGCAACTGTTGCAAGAGATTCTCAGCGCCCGGTTTGACTGGGACATTATCAGCGAGCCGGCTCTCGATCCGCGTCTCCCAGCTTGTATCGAACTCAGCCAGATCTACCAAATGACCCAAACCGCGCTCAAGCACCAGACGGCTATCGGCACGGCGAAGGCCGATACATTGGTAAAAAACGTGATCCATATCCGACAGGCCCAAACCAGCGCATGTCTGGCGAAAGCAGTCCAGAACGACCTGTTCGGTATCTAATAAAAGGCCGTCCATATCGAATAGGACGGCGGAAATCTTACGCTGCATAGAAAATATGGCCTCTCCAAAATTTCGTTCGAATTCTCATGATCTTAAACCAGATATACACTGAATATCTGTAATAAAACTGCATGACGCAGAATTTCCCGCAGCCAGTTGCGCTGCAGCTTAGGTTTGATTTTGTGGAAGCCCATCTTTAATCTTATAATAATCTGCCTTTTCAGACACAAAAATATGCCGGCCAAGAGCCGTCCCGGTCGGGGCGTCGAAAGCGCCCATCGCGATCGCGGTCCAATCATGAAAAAGTGGATCAAAAAACAACGTGCTCCCGCAAACGGAACAAAACCCCCGCCGAACCTTTTGGGATGATTGATACCACGTAACCTTATCAGCTCCAGACAAATCAAGCGCGCCTGTGACAATATCAGTCGAGACAAAAAAATGTCCCGACCATTTTCGGCAAGTTGTGCAGTGACAGGCATCTGGCGGTTGGAGCTCAGTTGAGACATTGAAACTTACCGCGCCACAAAGGCAAGATCCGGTGTGCATAAGCTTCCCTTCTAAAGACAAAAAACAACCCTAACGGTCTTTTTTGGAAGGATCAATGCAACACAATAAAACAAGCCGCCCCAAACAAAGCTGAGGCGGCCTAAATTTTGTCACGGTGATCGGGTCTTGGCGTTAATCGCGCTCTTCAATAATCTCGACCATATGCGAGATCTTGTTGACCATGCCCCGCACCGAAGGGGTATCCTCCAGCTCACGCGTTTTGTGCATTTTGTTCAGACCCAAACCAATCAGCGTCTGACGCTGTTTGGCGGGACGACGGATTGGCGAGCCGATTTGCTTTACGACAATAGTCTTAGCCATGTTTCAGCTCCCTATGCGTCAACCGCTTCTTCGGGCTTGGCCGAAGGTGCGATATCTTTGTTGAGAATGTCTGCGACTTTTTTACCACGACGCTGGGCGACCATGCGTGGGCTGGCTTCTTTTACCAAACCATCAATCGTGGCGCGGATCATGTTATATGGGTTTTGCGACCCAACTGACTTTGCGACAACGTCTTGAATGCCCAGCATTTCGAACACGGCCCGCATTGGGCCACCTGCGATAATGCCGGTACCGGTTGGCGCCGTGCGCATAACCACTTTACCGGCACCGTGACGGCCCTGAATGTCGTGGTGCAGCGTACGACCTTCTCGCAGCGGCACACGGATCAACTGGCGCTTGGCCTGCTCCGTTGCTTTGCGAATGGCTTCGGGCACTTCTTTTGCTTTACCTTTGCCAAAGCCGACACGACCTTTTTGGTCACCGACCACAACAAGCGCAGCAAAGCCAAAGCGCTTACCACCCTTAACCGTTTTCGATACCCGGTTGATCGCAACGAGACGATCAGCGAACTCCGGTGTTTCATCGCGATCGCGACGGCCCCGGTTGTTTTGTTCTCTTGCCATATCTCGTCTCCCTAGAACTTAAGTCCAGCTTCACGGGCTGCGTCGGCCAAAGCCTTGACACCGCCGTGAAACAGGAACCCGCCACGATCAAAGTAGCATTCTTCAATACCAGCGGCTTTCGCACGCTCGGCGATCACTGTACCAATTTTCGTTGACGCCTCGAGATTGTTCTTGCCCATAATACCCAGATCCTTTTCGAGACTGGATGCTGCGGCCAAGGTACGACCATTGACGTCGTCGATCAGTTGCACACTGATGTTTTTGTTGCTGCGATGTACCGACAGACGCAGGCGTCCCCGGTTCATCTTGCGAAGTTTGTTCCGAACGCGCAGGCGGCGCTTCAAGAACAGTTGTCTTTTGCTGTTTGCCATTGTCTGCGTCCTTACTTTTTCTTGCCTTCCTTGCGGAAGATATATTCACCTTTATACATGATACCCTTGCCTTTATACGGCTCGGGGCGGCGCCATTCACGAATATTCGCGGCAACCTGTCCGACCAGCTGCTGATCTTCGCCTTCGACGATGATCTCAGTTTGTTTCGGCACGGTCACTGTTACCCCATCCGGAACCTGAAAATCCACATCATGCGACAAACCCAGATTAAGCTTTAGGACTTTGCCCTGAAGTTGCGCCCGATAGCCGACGCCCTTAATCTCAAGCTCTTTCTTAAAACCCGAAGTCACACCCGTCACCAAGTTGGCCACCATCGTGCGGCTCATGCCCCACTGCTGGCGCGCGCGCTTGGAATTGCCGCGCGGCGTCACAGACACAGAGCTTTCATCGATTGTCATGGTCACATCATCCGACGCGGTAAAGCTGCGCGACCCTTTTGGGCCTTTCACTTCAATCGTCTGACCAGACATGGCCGCAGAGACCCCAGAGGGGAGCGCGACCGGTTTTTTACCAATACGAGACATTCTCTGCTCTCCCTAGAATACTGTGCAGATCACTTCGCCACCCACATTTGCAATGCGAGCCGCTGAATCCGACATGACACCTTTCGATGTCGAGACAATCGACACACCCAAGCCTTGACGGACCTGCGGAATGTCTTTGATACCCAGATAAACCCGACGCCCAGGCTTTGACACCCGTTTGACTTCGCGAATGACGGGAGTACCGTCGAAGTACTTCAGACTGATTTCAATCGCCGGATGGCCATCGGGACCCGTCACTTTTTCATAGCCTCGGATATAGCCTTCGTCAGCCAGCACATCCAAGACCCACACCCGCAGCTTGGAGCCGGGGGTCATCACTGTCGAGCGCCCGCGCAGCTGCGCGTTGCGGATACGGGTCAGCATATCGCCGATAGGATCGTTCATTGCGTCTCTCCCTTACCAGCTTGACTTGACCACACCGGGCAACTGCCCGTTGGATCCCAATTCGCGCAACATAATCCGCGAAATACGAAGTTTGCGATAATACGCGTGCGGACGACCGGTCAGCTGACAGCGGTTGTGCAAGCGGGTCGCCGAGCTGTTGCGCGGCAATTTTGCCAGCTTTAGACGGGCGGCGAACCGCTCTTCCATCGGCAGCTCTTGGTTGCGCGCGATTGCTTTCAAATCAGCGCGTTTCGCCGCAAACTTATCGACCAATTTTTGACGCTTCTTTTCGCGTTCAATCATTGCTTTTTTTGCCATGTCTATATTCCTTCCCGCGCTCAGCTGCTGAACGGCATGTTAAAATGCTTCAACAGCGATTTCGCTTCGGCGTCGGTCTTTGCAGTGGTGCAAATCACGATGTCCATACCCCAGTTCTCATCGACTTTGTCGAAATTGATCTCTGGAAAAACCAGATGTTCCTTCAGGCCCAAGGCATAGTTGCCGTTGCCATCGAAACTCTTGGCCGACACGCCGCGAAAGTCGCGAATACGTGGCATCGCGATCGTGATCAGGCGGTCCAAGAATTCGTACATCCGCACACCGCGCAGAGTCACTTTTGTTCCAAGCGGCATATCTTCACGCACCCGGAAGCCAGCGATCGACTTCTTTGCTTTCGTAACAACAGCATTCTGACCGGTGATCAAAGTCAGGTCTTGCTGCGCCGATTTGGCTTTTTTCGAATCGCGCACCGCTTCCGCGCCGCAACCGATATTCACCACAATCTTGTCGAGCTTTGGCAACATCATTGCATTGGTATAGCCAAACTCTTCCATGAGTGCCGGACGGATGGTTCCGTCGTATTCAGCTCTTAGGCGGGGAATGTATTTTGCGTCATCAAGCATCGATCGTCTCCCCTGTGGACTTTGCGAACCGCATTTTCTTACCGTCCTCGACCTTAAAGCCGACCCGGGTAGGTTTGCCGTTAGAATCAATCAACGACAGGTTCGACAAGGCTATTGGCATGGCCTTAGGAATACGGCCGCCTTGCGCGGTTTGGGTTTGACGCGTATGGCGCACCGCCATGTTCAGACCGTCAACCACGGCTTTACCAGCCGAAGGATCCACCAAAGAGATCGTCCCCTCTTTGCCTTTGTCCTTACCGGCCAGCACGACGACCTTGTCGCCTTTGCGCAATTTAGCAGCCATCAGAGCACCTCCGGAGCAAGCGAAATGATCTTCATAAAGTTCTTACCGCGCAATTCGCGAACAACCGGACCAAAAATCCGGGTTCCGACGGGCTCGCCGGCATTGTTCAGTATAACGGCCGCGTTGCGGTCAAAGCGGATAGCAGAGCCATCGGCACGTTGAACCTGTTTTGCGGTGCGTACGACAACGGCCTTGCGCACGTCGCCTTTTTTAACGCGTCCCCGCGGGATGGCTTCCTTGACTGAAACGACGATAACGTCGCCTACAGACGCATATCTGCGCTTGGAACCACCCAAAACCTTGATGCACTGAACTCGGCGGGCGCCAGAGTTGTCAGCGACATCCAGATTGGTTTGCATCTGGATCATATAGTGTCTCCCGACCTATGGGGGGCATACTTGCCAGATCCCCAGGGTTTCGATGTGACTGAAGGGTCTTTCAGCTTACGCCTCAAGGACCTCCCAGCGTTTGGTTTTCGACTTTGGTGGACATTCGATAATGCGGACAGAGTCACCAATCTTAAAAGTGTTCTGTTCGTCATGCGCCCGATATTTCTTGGACTTACGAATAATCTTTTTCAGCACAGGATGCTTGAAGCGACGCTCGACCGAGACCGTGACTGTCTGTTCGTTTGCGGCGCTGGTAACAGTGCCTTCCAGGATACGTTTGGGCATCTTTCAGGCGCTCCTATTCTGCAGCCGCAAGCGCGGCTCTCTGTGTCAGCTCGGTTTTGACCCGGGCCACATCACGTTTAACGGACCGCATGCGCGCCGTATTCTCAAGTTGCCCCGTGGCCTGTTGAAAGCGAAGATTAAACGCTTCTTTCTTCAGATTAGACAGCTCCTCACGAAGCTGGTCCGGGGTCTTATCGCGTAGTTCTTGGGCGTTCATCGCCTTATCCCTCTATCAGAAGTCACGACACAACCGTCCGCGCTTTTCCAACAAACACCGCGCCCCCCGCAAACTGGTGCGGGTGCGCGGAAACTCTTACCAGTCTTCGCGTACAACAATACGCGTTTTGATCGGCAATTTCATTGCAGCAAGCCGAAGTGCTTCCCTTGCCACATTTTCGTCAACCCCGTCAATCTCAAACATGATCCGACCAGGTTTTACTTTTGCAGCCCAGAAATCAACTGAGCCCTTTCCTTTACCCATCCGAACTTCGGTGGGCTTAGACGTGACCGGCGTATCGGGGAAAATCCGGATCCAGACCCTGCCCTGCCGTTTCATTTGACGGGTCATCGCCCGCCGCGCCGCTTCGATCTGGCGCGCGGTGATCCGCTCTGGCTGGGTGGCTTTTAGGCCATAAGTGCCAAAGGTAAGATCAGAGCCGCCTTTTGCCATGCCGTGGATACGGCCTTTGTGCATCTTGCGGAATTTGGTACGTTTTGGTTGCAGCATATCTCTATCTCCTTAGCGACGGCCACCGGCACCACGTGGGGCCGGACCGTCCTGGAGTTCCTGGGCTTTGCGATCCCGGGCTTGCGGATCATGTTCCATGATCTCACCCTTAAAGATCCAGACCTTAATACCGATGATGCCGTAAGCGGTTTCCGCCTCAATATTGGCATAATCAATATCGGCACGCAGCGTGTGCAGTGGCACCCGACCTTCACGATACCATTCGGTGCGCGCAATCTCTGCGCCGCCAAGACGACCCGCAACATTCACCCGGATACCAAGCGCGCCCATGCGCATCGCATTCTGCACCGCGCGCTTCATCGCACGACGGAACGAAACCCGACGTTCAAGCTGCTGAGAAATCGACTCGCCAACCAAACGCGCGTCCATCTCAGGTTTGCGCACTTCGAGAATGTTGAGGTGCAGTTCTGATGGTGTCATTGCGGCGATCTTCTTGCGCAACGTTTCAATATCAGCACCTTTTTTACCGATAATCACACCGGGGCGGGCAGTATAGATGCTAACCCGGCACTTTTTGTGCGGGCGCTCGATGATCACCCGCGAGATACCGGCTTGCTTGCACTCTTCGTTGACGAACTCGCGGATTTTAATGTCTTCCATGAGAAGATCACCATAATCCTTGGTATCGGCATACCAGCGGCTGTCCCACGTGCGGTTGATCTGCAAACGCATGCCGATTGGATTGACTTTCTGACCCATTAGGCTTGCTCCTCAACTTGACGCACTTTGATCGTAAGCTCTGAGAATGGCTTCATTATCTTGCCAAACCGCCCACGTGCACGCGGCCGTCCGCGCTTCAGTGTCATGTTTTTACCAACGTATGCTTCGGCGACAACCAATTCATCCACATCAAGGTTGTGGTTGTTTTCGGCGTTGGCAATCGCTGATTGCAGGCACTTGCGCACATCATCAGAGATGCGTTTTTTAGAGAACGTCAGGTCGGTCAACGCTTTATCCACCTTCTTGCCCCTAATCATCGCGGCTACAAGGTTCAGCTTTTGCGGGCTGGTCCGAAGCATGCGCAGTTTTGCCATCGCTTCGTTGTCGGCCACGCGGCGGGGGTTTTTATCCTGGCCCATGACTTACTTCCGTTTCGCTTTTTTGTCGGCTGCATGCCCGTAATAGGTACGGGTCGGGGCATATTCACCGAATTTCTGACCGATCATATCTTCCGAAATCATTACGGGAATATGTTTGCGACCGTTATACACACCAAAGGTCAAGCCAACGAACTGCGGTAAAATAGTAGACCGGCGCGACCAGATTTTGATAACTTCATTGCGTCCACTTTCACGTGACGCTTCGGCTTTTTTGAGCACGTAAGCATCGACGAATGGACCTTTCCAAACAGAGCGAGACATATCTTAACGTCCCTTCTTCTTGGCGTGCCGCGAGCGGATAATCAGCTTGCTTGACGCTTTGTTCTTGTTCCGGGTACGTGCCCCTTTGGTCGGCTTACCCCAAGGGGTAACTGGGTGACGTCCACCCGATGTCCGACCTTCACCGCCACCGTGGGGGTGATCAACCGGGTTCATAACCACACCACGCACCGACGGGCGCACGCCTTTATGGCGCATCCGACCGGCTTTACCAAAGTTTTGGTTGCTGTTGTCGGGGTTTGACACCGCACCAACCGTGGCACAGCATTCTTGGCGAACCATACGCAGTTCGCCAGAGGACAAACGGATCTGAGCATACCCGCCATCGCGCCCAACAAATTGAGCGTACGTGCCAGCAGCGCGCGCGATCTGACCGCCTTTGCCTGGCTTCATCTCGATGTTGTGAATGATCGTACCGATTGGCATACCAGAAAACGGCATCGTATTACCGGGTTTGATATCAGCTTTGGCAGAGGCAATCACTTGGTCGCCAACGCCCAAGCGCTGAGGCGCCAGAATATACGTCTGTTCGCCGTCTTCATATCGTACCAAAGCAATAAACGCTGTCCTGTTGGGATCATATTCAATCCGCTCAACAGTTGCAGACATGTCCAGTTTGTTGCGTTTGAAATCAACAATACGGTACAGGCGTTTCGCGCCGCCACCGCGGCGGCGGGATGTAATACGTCCGGTGTTGTTGCGGCCGCCCGATTTTGTCAAACCCTCAGTAAGAGATTTAACAGGACGACCCTTCCACAGTTCCGAACGGTCGATCAGCACCAGCCCACGCTGGCCTGGCGTCGTCGGTTTATACGACTTGAGTGCCATGCTTTCTGTCTTCCGTTATAGATGCAGCACTTTACGCGCCGCGATTGATAGGGCCCCGAAGGTCCCCGAGATAATAGGGCCCGAAGGTCCCCGACTTAAAACAACAACGCTCCGAACAGATTCGGAGCGTTGATGAGGCGTGCTATCACAGTCCGGTGTTCACGTCGATGGTGTTTCCGGCCTCAAGTGTTACATAGGCTTTTTTGACATCCCGGCGTTTACCAGGTGCGCCGCGAAAACGCTTTGTCTTACCTTTTGTGATCGTGGTGTTTACCGCTTTCACCTTAACACCAAACAGCGCTTCGACCGCTGATTTGATCTGTGGCTTGTTGCTGTCGATTGCCACTTCAAACACAACCGCTCCGGCCTCAGAGGCCATGGTTGCTTTTTCGGTGATAACCGGCTTGCGGATCACATCATAATGTTCAGCTTTAGCAGTCATTTCAGGCGTGCCTCCAGAGCTTCGACACCGGCTTTCGTCAGCACCAGAGTATCGCGTTTCAGAATGTCATACACGTTAGCACCCATTGTCGGCAGGATATCCAAGCCTTCAATGTTACTCGCCGCTTTTGCAAAACCGATATCGACGGCAGCGCCATCAATAATCAACGCGCGTTTCCAACCGAGGTTTTTTACCATCTTGGCCAACGCCGCAGTCTTACCATCAGACTGGGCCTCATCGATAATAACCAGCGAACCGTCTTTCACTTTAGACGACAGCGCGTGCTTTAAACCCATCTGGCGCACTTTTTTCGGCAGATCGTGGCCATGACTACGGGGCGTTGGGCCCTTGTAGATACCACCACCGCGGAAAATCGGTGCGTTGCGATCGCCGTGACGCGCGCCACCAGTGCCTTTTTGACGATAGATCTTTTTCGTCGAATAGCTGGTCTCGCGACGGGTCTTTACCTTATGGGTGCCGGCCTGCGCATTGTTGCGCTGCCACCGGACGACGCGGTGCAGGATATCGACACGCGGCTCGAGGCCAAAGATATCGTCGCCCAAATCGATACTGCCAGCCGCCTTGCCGTCGAGTTTGATCACATCAAGTTTCATGCGTCATCTCCTTGAACAGGCGCTGAATCTGCGGCGGCCTCTGCGACTTTGATTGCCGCTGGAAAAGGCACACCGTCAGGCAACGGCTTTTTCACCGCATCCTTAACAGTAACCCACCCGCCTTTAGAGCCTGGAACTGCGCCCTTGATCATAATCAACCCTCGATCGAGATCGGTTTTGACAACTTGCAGGTTCTGAGTGGTGACTTTAGCAGCGCCCATGTGACCAGCCATTTTTTTACCTTTAAAAACTTTACCCGGACCCTGACACTGACCAGTGGATCCGTGCGAACGGTGGCTGACGGAGACACCGTGAGACGCGCGTAAACCTTTAAAATTATGCCGTTTCATAGCACCGGCAAAGCCCTTACCAATCGACGTGCCGGACACGTCGACGAACTGGCCTGCCGCGTAGTGCTCGGCAGTTATTTCCGCACCAACTTCGATCAGATTTTCAGGAGCGACCCGAAACTCAGCGACCTTGCGCTTAGGTTCGACCTGCGCCACGGCGAAATGGCCGCGCATCGCTTGCGAAACCCGTTTAGCTTTAATGGTGCCGGTGCCAAGTTGGACTGCACTGTAGCCATGCTTATCTGCAGTGCGTTGTGAAACGACCTGCAAGCCATCCAACTGAAGCACGGTTACAGGGATCTGTTTACCGTCATCCATGAACAACCGGGTCATGCCCAGTTTTTTTGCGATTATACCAGAGCGCATCTGTCACGCCCCCCTTATACTTTGATCTCGACATCCACACCAGCCGCAAGGTCGAGCTTCATCAGCGCGTCCACAGTCTGGGGGGTCGGATCAACGATATCAAGCAGACGCTTATGCGTCCGAATTTCAAATTGCTCGCGCGATTTCTTATTCACGTGAGGGCTCCGAAGAACCGTAAATTTTTCGATCTTATTCGGCAGAGGAATCGGACCACGCACGGCGGCGCCGGTTCTTTTGGCGGTGTTTACGATCTCCTGCGTACTGGAATCCAGCACACGGTAATCGAACGCCTTAAGCCGAATGCGAATAGTTTGGCTTTGCATATTCTAGCCTTTCACGGCAGTGGAGTTGATAGGAGGCCAAGGAAGTATCCCCCAGCTTCGTCGAACTCGAGGGGTGCGCAGTTGCCCGCACACCCTACGATAGTGTTTGCTTACTCGATGATTTTGGAAACAACACCGGAACCAACGGTACGGCCACCCTCACGGATCGCAAAACGCAGCTTGTCTTCCATCGCAATTGGCGCAATCAGTTCGACTTCGAACTTCAGATTATCGCCAGGCATGACCATTTCAGTACCCTCGGGCAGATTTACCGTGCCGGTCACGTCGGTGGTCCGGAAATAAAACTGTGGGCGATAGTTGGCAAAGAACGGCGTGTGACGGCCGCCTTCATCCTTGGTCAGGATATAGGCTTCTGCTTCGAATTTGGTGTGCGGGGTCACTGAACCCGGCTTACACAAAATCTGGCCACGCTCTACACCGTCACGGTCCACACCACGCAACAGGGCGCCAATGTTATCTCCGGCTTCACCGCGATCCAGCAGCTTGCGGAACATTTCAACACCAGTACATGTGGTGGTCGTTGTGTCTTTCAGGCCAACAATCTCGATGCTATCACCAACATTAATGATACCGCGCTCAACACGACCTGTCACAACTGTACCGCGACCAGAGATCGAGAACACGTCCTCGATCGGCATCAGGAATGGCTCATCTACAGCACG
>ERZ767114.985-NODE-985-length-14331-cov-5.086853_pt1 | contig 14331 bp, 14 predicted proteins | sample MGYA00374952_ERZ767114 | MGnify/ENA primary metagenome ERZ767114 (study PRJEB28939, sample SAMN06267156) | marine metagenome | isolation source: Columbia River Estuary | place: USA:Columbia River Estuary, USA | collected 2012-05-05 ...
CCCTGCTCCCCCAATGATTGCTACAACATTGATGAGCGTGCCAATACCTGGAAACATTGTTCAAGAATAGCCTGATATGACATGTGCGGTTGCACTAGACTCCCATAATGTCTTCTAATCCATTCATGGAGTTTCTTCGCCCGCACCGTACAGTTCCAGTTACTCCGTGGACAGCCAAATCAAAGTGGGACCTAGGTTTCACCCGCGTAATAATTTTGTGGGTAGGGCTTTTCATCTTTGGCATTGGTGATGCTTTCGTTATTCAGAGCAATATAGGTAATGGACCGTGGTCTGTGTTGGCTCAGGGAGTTTCCAGAAATTTAGATATCACTATGGGCTGGTCCACTTTCGGCATCAGTGCGCTTGTGCTTTTAGGTTGGATCCCACTACGTGAAAAGCCTGGCTTTGGAACTATTTCAAATATTGTCATCATCGCCTTAGCTATTGAAATCGGCGTATCGAACATTCCATTGCAAGAGAATTACTTCGTAGGAATTCTTTACACATTATTGGGAATCGCTATGGTTGGAGCTGCATCTGCTCTTTACATCACGTGCGGCCTAGGGCCTGGACCTCGAGATGGCTTGATGACTGGAATTCACTTCAAAACTGGAGTGCGCGTTGGCCGAGTTCGCTTAGCAATAGAAAGCACCGTATTTGGCCTCGGATGGCTTCTAGGTGGAACTGTGGGGCTCGGAACACTGCTTTTTGCGCTCTTGATAGGCCAATCAATAGCCGTTTCTCTAGGTGTCGTTTCAAGGGTTACGAGCAAGTAACTACTACCCTCAAAGTATTCCCTCGGCGTGCGTTGGCCGTTTACTGCGCACGGGGTCGCAAACACCCCCGATAACAAAATTAGAAAGGCGTAGCTCATGCTGGATTCCTATTTTAAAATCTCAGAACGTGGCTCATCAATAGGCCAAGAGGTTCGAGGCGGACTCGTAACCTTCTTCACGATGGCCTATATCGTGGCTCTTAACCCAATCATCTTGGCATATTCGCCAGATGCAAACGGACAGTTTCTCTTCGGCGGTGCTGCACCTGCACCTGCAATGGTGGCGGCAACTACAGCACTTGTTGCCGGTGTTTTAACAATCCTTATGGGATCAATCGCGAACTATCCATTAGCTCTAGCTACTGGCCTTGGCCTCAACACCTTCGTTGCAGTCGGTATCGCATCACAGATGACATGGGCTGCAGCAATGGGCCTTGTTGTTCTTGAAGGATTGATCATCTTGGTGTTGGTTCTAACCGGATTCCGCGTAGCAGTATTCAAGGCGGTTCCACCACAAATCAAGATCGCGATCTCAGTTGGTATCGGCCTTTTCATCGCCCTCATAGGTCTTGTCGATGCAGGCTTCGTTCGCAAAACCGGCAGCGGACCAGTTCCAGTAGGTCTTGGCGTGAATGGCAATCTTGTTGGCTGGCCAACAGTAGTTTTCGTTTTCGGCACACTTTTAATCATCGCACTTATGGTTCGCAAGGTTAAAGGCGCAATTCTGATCGGAATCACTGGAGCAACCGTCTTGGCGATTGTTATCCAAAAGATGTATAACATCGCACCAGGATTCACAGCTGGAAATCCCCCAACTATCGTTGACGGGGGCTGGGGATTGAATATCCCGTCAGTTCCTAAGGAGATCATCGCTGTGCCAGAGTTCGATTTCACTGGTCAATTCGATCTACTAGGCGCATTCACCTTAGACAATGTGTCATTAGTTGCCGCAATTCTTCTTCTCTTCACTCTCTTGCTTTCTGACTTCTTCGACACCGTTGGAACAGTTACTGCGATTGGTCATGAAGCCGGTCTTGCTGACAAAGATGGCAACGTTGATAACATCCAGAAGATTCTTTTGGTTGACTCTGTTGCAGCTGCAGCAGGCGGTGCAGCGGGTATTTCATCAAATACTAGTTACATTGAATCAGCAGCTGGTGTTGGAGAAGGTGCTCGCACAGGTCTTGCTTCAATCGTGACTGGAATTGCATTCCTACTCACAACGTTCCTAGCACCACTTGTTGCCATCATTCCTTACGAAGCCGCAACTCCTGCTCTGATCATCGTAGGTTTCCTCATGATGTCTCAGATCAAGAACATCAATTGGGATGACTTGGGTATTGGAATCCCTGCGTTCCTAACAATTATCTTGATGCCATTTACTTACAACATCTCTGTAGGTATTGGGGCTGGATTTGTTACTCACGTGGTGATCCGAGTGGTTCAGGGTCGTGGCAAGGAACTACACCCCTTGCTACTTCTCGTATCAGGCCTATTCATGGTTTATTTCCTATCCTCGCCTATCAACGCTTGGATTGGCTAAGCCGGCCGTAAGTTTTAAGCTAAGGCCCCGTGGAGAAATCTGCGGGGCTTTAGTATTTCTACCAGTTGATTTCGCTTTTACCCTGTTTGCGCAACAATGTGTTCGCCCGCGAAAAAGGTGCCGAACCAAAAAAACCTCTATATGCCGATAACGGACTTGGATGTGGCGAAGTGATTGAAAGCCCTGGATCAAAATATTGAGCGAACTCTTGTGCTTTTGATCCCCAAAATACTCCAATAGTTCCTGACTCTCCCACTACTTTTGCTGTGGCTGCTGTGAAATCCTGCCAACCTAATCCTTCATGGGCAAGTGAATGTGTTGGCCGTGTTGTGAGTATTTGATTGAGTAGGAAAACACCTTGATCAGCCCAACGATGTAAATCTCCATTACTGGTTGCCTTGACACCACAATCACTCTCAAGCTCTTTGAATATGTTCCTCAGTGATGCTGGCAGTGGTTGCGTATTTGGTGAAACTGAGAAAGCTAAGCCGTGCGCATACCCTGGCGTCGGGTATGGATCTTGCCCGAAAATTGCGACCTTTATCTCACTCGGTGGCAGTTGATACGCCGCAAAAATACTTTCATACGCTGGAGTGACATCATCTTTGTTGATGCGTGAATCAATTTTTGTGACTAACGGCCGATAATGTGCCAACGCCTTTTGCCATTCAGGATGCAGTTGGTCGAAAAGGGCCATAACTATTGAAATGAACGTGCGAAGAAGCGACCGGAATCCTGCGAAACAGATATTTTTTCATTAAAGATTGCGGAGATATGTTCTGAGGTAATTACCGCTTCGACTGGACCTGAGACAGCTATCTGACCATCTTTGAGAAGTAAGGCATGTGTTGTTCCCATAGGAATCTCTTCAATATGGTGAGTGACCAATATCGTTGCTGGCGCTGTTGGGTCGGCAGCAAAATTAGCGAAGCGGCGCAACAGATCTTCACGGCCGCCAACATCTAATCCTCCTGCTGGTTCATCCAGAAGTAGAAGCTCGGGATCTGCCATGAGTGCGCGTGCAATCTGGGTTCTCTTTTTCTCACCCTCACTGAGCGATCCATAGAGGCGATCTCCTAACTCGCGCACACCAAAAGTAGTAAGTAAGGCAATCGCTCTTGATTCATCCCACAAATCGTAATCTTCATTCCATCTGCCTAAAATTGCATAGGCTGCCGTTAATACAACGTCCTTCACTTTTTCATCCCCTGGAATATCTTCTGCAATTGGTGCCCCGCAGATTCCAATGCGCGTGCGCAGTTCAAAGAGATCAACTCTGCCCATCTGCTTACCTAAAACACTGACAGTTCCATGTGTTGGGAAAATCTTTGTTGCCAGAATCTGCAAGAGAGTTGATTTACCAGCACCATTGGGGCCAAGAATGACCCAACGCTCCCCCTGAGCTATCTGAAAGTTCAAGGGACCTAAAATGATCTTCTCTCCACGACGTACTGAAACATCGCTCAGTTCGAGAACAGGTGAAGTGGTCATAGGTTAAGAAGATACTGGTTAGATAGCTTCAATAGCCTAATTATTGGCGATTACACGATGTGATTTTAAGATAATCTTGCCCTCATCATGAGTACTAGCGCAGATACTGAGCAATACACAGCTCTGATCCTTCTTAGTGGCGTAGACAAGCCTGGAATTACTGCATCCCTATTTGAAACCCTCTCTGCCTTTGCCATAACAGTTCTCGACATCGAACAGGTAGTTATTAAGGACCGACTCATCCTCACCGTTCTAATCGCTCTTAATCCCGCTCACGAGAGTGCGATAGCAGCTGATTTAGATAGCTGCGCAGCTAGTTTGGATGTAGACATAGCTACTCTTTTCTCATACGAGGCAAAGTTGGCGATTTCTACTAAAGCTAATCTTGTTCACGTCGTTATCTTGTCTAAGAAAATCAGTCCCGTAGCCATTGCAGAGCTGGCAGCAGCGATAAATCAGAGCGGTGCAAATATTGAGCGCGTCACTCGCCTGGCTTCAACTCCGGTCACAGCAATTGAGTTTGTGCTATCAGGTGCTAAGCAAGAGATTCTCAGTCAAGCGCTCTCTCCCATAGCCGCAAGTAATGGCGTGGACATAGCCGTTCAACCTGGCGGAGTGCAGCGCCATGCTCGCAAACTTGTGCAGTTGGATGTTGATTCCACTCTTATTCAGCAGGAAGTAATTGAACTTTTGGCCGCTAAAGCTGGTGTAGCTGATCAGGTTATTGCAATCACCGATCAGGCTATGCGTGGTGAGTTGGACTTCGAACAATCACTCAGGGCCAGAGTCGCTCTACTTAAAGGTCTACCAGTCAGTGCAATCACAGAAGTTCAAGCGCAAATTCTTCTGACCCTTGGTGCTCGTACCCTAATTTCCACTCTACACAAGCTTGGCCACACTGTTGCAGTCGTATCAGGTGGTTTCATTGATGTCATCGCACCTTTGCTTAAGGATCTAGATATCAAGTATTTCAAAGCAAACACCTTAGGAATAGAAAACGGTCATCTCACTGGAGAAGTAATTGGTGCGGTAATAGATCGAGCTGCCAAAGCGGCAGCGTTGCGCGAGTTTGCTGCACTTGAATCTATATCAATGGAACAAACGATTGCCATCGGCGATGGTGCTAATGATTTAGACATGATTGTTGCCGCTGGTCTAGGAATTGCATTTAATGCCAAGCCAGCAGTCAAGGCTGCCGCAGATAGTTCGATTTCAGAGCCATATCTTGGCTCTGTACTTTATTTGCTGGGTATATCCAATGAAGAGATTGAACAAGAAAAGAATTAAAGGCGGCAAGCGTGGATGTCGGTAACCAGGATTCCACGAGCTCCTAAAGCCCAAAGTTCATCCATCACATCATTAGTTTCTTTGCGCTTTACCATAGCACGCACAGCAACCCAGTCAGCATTCTGTAGTGGTGAAATCGTTGGTGACTCTAAACCTGGTGTGATAGCACACGCCTTGTCAACTAACGTCTTTGGAATGTCATAGTCCAACAGAACATACATGCGAGCGGTAACAACACCCTGAAGACGTCGAATAAGAATTTCTAACTCTGCCGGGATCGCTGAATCTTTCCTTGAGATAACAACTGCCTCACTTGTCAAAATTGCATCACCAAATATCTTTAATCCAGCTTGACGTAGAGTGTTGCCCGTACTGACAACATCTGCAATCAGATCGGCAACACCTAATCGAACACTGCTCTCTACCGCTCCATCTAGTCGCACCACATCGGCTTTGATATTCATCTGCGCTAAGTGGTGATTGACTAGACCTGGATAAGCGGTCGCAACTCGCTTACCTGCAATGTCGGATACTTTCCACTCGCGATCTGCAGGTGCTGCGAATCTAAATGTGGATGCTCCAAAATTAAGTGATAAGAGTTCCTGTGCACTGGCAGCTGAATCAATCAAGAGATCACGGCCAGTAATTCCAGCTTCTAACTCCCCCGATCCCACATAGATTGCGATGTCTCGAGGGCGCAAATAGTAGAACTCCACGCTGTTATCGTTATCAATAAGAACTAAATCACGGCTATCTGTGCGCTGGCGATATCCAGCTTCCTTTAGAATCGCAATAGATTCTTCAGCAAGTGAACCTTTATTAGGGACGGCTATGCGCAACATGTTGGATCTCAATTCACTTATAGGTAGGTATAGACGTCATCAAGGCTCAAACCGCGAGCTAGCATTAATGTTTGCACGTGGTAAATCAACTGACTAATCTCTTCGGCTAAAGCTTCATCACTCTCGTGTTCAGCAGCTAACCAGACTTCACCGGCTTCTTCTAAAATCTTCTTTCCAATTTCGTGCACTCCGGCATCTAGTGCGGCAACCGTTCCTGAACCATCTGGGCGTTGCAGGGCTTTCTCACTTAATTCCACCCACAGGGATTCAAAGGTTTTCATAGGCCTAGTTTACTAGAGAGTATTGGCTCACCGTTGCCTATATATCCTGCCTCATTGGTGACTATTGACTGGAACTCTGTGCAAGAGTGCGTAAAGCTGTAATCATCTGCGATGGATCATCAGCTTTAAACACCGCGCTTCCTGCAACGAACGTGTCTGCACCAGCTTCGACTGCAATCTCAATAGTCTCTAGCGATATCCCACCATCAACTTGGAGCCAAATTGGGCGATCACCAATTACTTTGCGGGTAGCCCTGACCTTTTCCATCATCTCACTCATAAATTTTTGCCCACCAAATCCTGGTTCAACGGTCATAATGAGGAACATATCAACGAGATCGCTGAATTGTCCATACTCATCTATCGATGTATTAGGTTTAATGGCTAAACCAGATCGAGCCCCTTCGCTGCGGATAGCTCGCAACGTCTTAGCGATATCCTCACAGGCTTCGGCATGAATCGTGACACTTGCACAGCCAACTTGGGCATAGCGCGGTGCGATTAGATCAACATCAGCGACCATCAAATGAGCATCAATACCGAGAGGGCAACTCTTAATGATTGAGCTGGCACTTTCAAAATCAAAAGTGAAGTTCGGTACGAATATATTGTCCATCACATCCAGGTGTATGAGATCTGAAACATCTGCAATCTTGGCAATTTCCTGATCTAGATGATCAAAATCTGCGTTGAGAATGCTTGGCGTTATCCGAATCTCGCGGGTCATATCTGTAGCCTAACTGTCATGTCGCTACTTCTTTCGTAGCAGGGCTAGAAACATTGCATCCGTGCCATGTTTATGCGTCCATAGAGACATTGATTTGCCACGAGTGGCATCTTGTAGGTTAGACGGCAGGAACTCATTGATATCTATTTGTTCTAACTCTGGATATTTCTTCAGGATATCTAGAACTTGCACAGTGGTTTCGGCTAAGTGTGGTGAACATGTTGCATATCCCAATAGAGCTCCAGGCTTCATGACCGCTACTGCCCCATCGATAAGACCTCTCTGCAAGGAAGTTAGTTCGCGAAGATCAGTTAAGGTTCTGCGCCATCGCACCTCAGGGCGCCGGCGTAATGCTCCTAAACCAGTACAGGGCGCATCAATGATTACTGCATCAAATGTTTGTCCGTGTGTTGCGACATCGCGCCCATCCCCGCACCACACAGTTGCTCCATGAACCACTTTCCTCACTAGTTCGGCGCGAGGCTCCGACAACTCATTTGCAGTGAAATTTATTCCGCGCTCTTTGGCGATACTAGAGAGGAGTGCGGCTTTACCTCCAGGTCCTGCGCAAAGATCCAACCAAGAGTCACCAGAAGCGGCAGCAGCAAAAACAGTTGCAACTAGCTGAGAACCCTCATCCTGCACGCCGGCTAGGCGCTGCTTAATTACATCAAGATTTCCAGGATTACCCTTTAAGCGTGCTCCTAGCTTTGAGTAAAGCGTAGCTTCACCTCCTAGCTCAACTAACTCCGCCTGAGTTGAATAGCCAGGCCAAGAAACTAATGTTGGAAGCGCTGGAACATTATTTGTCGCAAGTTCTGCCTCAACCGCATCCCAATCTTTCAGCAAATCAAAGTAGGCAGAGATTATCCAGTCTGGATGCGAGTATTGGATTGAGAGCTTTTCAACTTTGTCTGTGATGACATCAAGTGGAGCAAACCATTCAGCATAAGTTCTTCGAGTAACAGAGCGCAAGAGAGCGTTGACGAAGCTGGCCTTAGACTCCCCTAGACGCTTGCGTGCGACTTCAACGGTTGCGGATACGGCCGCATGATCTGGAATTCGCAGCTCGTGAATCTGATGAACACCCATGCGGGCAACATCAACTATTCCAAAATCAACTTCACTCCACGGTCTATCTGAAATCTGTGCAAGAACCCAGTCATGTTTTCCTTGCATTCGCAATGTTCCATAGACGAGCTCAGTAACTAAGTTACGGTCTCGATCCTCTAATGAGGAGGCGTTCAAGGCAGCTGGCAAAAGAAGATTAGAAAAACCTTCATTACGGTTCACTTCAGTAATCAGGTCGAATGCAAGTAAGCGAACAGCATCTGGCTTAGGGGCTTTGAAAGTGTCGCGTCTGGCCTCAACCACAGCGTTCCGAGCTCTCAAAGCGTGCTCCACGAGACCAATCCAAGGCTGATATTTCTTTCTTACCGGCGGGAGTTAATCTTTGCAACACGAGCACGGCATCATTAGTTCCGATACAGCACTCATTTCCCACAACTCGTAACTCTCCGGGCTGCAACATGAGGTCAGATTCGAAAATTTTGGCTAAAGAAATCTTGAGCGGTTGCCCCCGAAAAATAGTCCAAGCCTGGGGCTGCGGATAGAAAGCACGAATCTTGTTGATGAGTGCATGAGCAGTCGAGTTCCAATCCAACTTCGCCTCTTCCCTAGTTATCTTTGCAGCCATCGATGCTTCTCCTGTCTGTGCAACTGGAGCGACGCCACTCTCAATTGCAATTAGCGCATCCTTAACCGCCTCTACTCCCACTACCGAGAGTTGTTCAAGTAATTCATAGCTACGCATTGTTGGCGGGATTGGGACTGTGATAGATGAATAAATTGGACCTGTGTCCATGCCAGGATCAAGTGCAAAGACAGTCACTCCACTTTCGGTCTCCCCAGCTTGAATAGCTCTTTGGACTGGTGCGGCGCCGCGATATTTTGGCAACAAAGAAAAATGTAGATTGATACACCCAAATTTTGGGATCGAAAGAGTTGCCCCTGGGAGAATGCGACCGTAACCGATCGTTATAAGTAGATCTAGATCCAACAAGGCTTTATCTATATCGCCAACTGTTGTGGGATTCACTAACTCTGTGGAATTTAGCTTTGCCCATTGGCTGACAGGTGAGGAGTTCATTTCCTGACCGCGACCTGTAGGTTTATCGGGTTGGCTAATAACTCGAACTAAGGTGTGGCCACTGGTTTTTATCCAATTGAGCGTTGGCAATGCGACCTCGGGAGTAGCGGCTACCCCTAAACGCATTAAGTATTCCGTCCGAAAAGTGAGTGCGGTGATGTTTTAATGTTGGGTGTATTGCCGCCTTCGCTCTGCGCATTGAACCATTCGGATTCACGAATCTCACGCATAGCCAGTTTGCGGTTCTCAGGCGTTAAGCGATCTATGAAAAGAATGCCATCTAGATGATCGGTTTCATGCTGCAAGGCGCGTGCTAAGAATTCAGTACCTTCAATTACAACCGGCTCACCGAACATATTAAAGCCCTTAGCAACAGCGTTCATTGCTCGTTTTGCGTCATAGCGCAGCTCAGGAAATGAAAGACACCCTTCTTCACCATCTTGAATCTCCTCACCAAGTGTGAGAGTCGGGTTAATCAAATGACCAAGAACATCATCGACGTGCCATGTGAAAACTCGAAGAGGAACACCAATTTGAGGCGCAGCTAGACCAGCACCAGGGGCTTCCAGCATGGTGTCGGTAAGGTCAGCGACCAACTTACGCAGCTCTTTATCAAAGTCGATTACAGGCGATGCCGGTGTCAGCAGCACTGGGTCACCGAATAAACGAATCTCTTGAATCGACATGCCCGAAGTCTATCAAAAATACTAAAGTGAATATGGATCGATTCGAAGGCTGGAATCTGATTTCTTGGCGATACTTCTACGGCGCATCAATTCATGCAAAAAGGCCGTTAAAGCTGCCTTTGAATCTGAGGAGGAAAGAACCACGACTTTACTTGATTCGCTATCAATTTTAGTTGGCCCCAAAACTCGCGTATCACTAGCTAAGCGAGCATCAGTGATTGCCCGATTAATTCCAGAAACTAGAGGACTTGCCTGAGTAGTTGGCAGAATCATCACGGCGCTACTCACTGATGGTGGAAAAGAAATCTCAGCACGTTGTGCTAGTTCGCGCTTCAAAATAGTTGAAGGGTTCCAGCGAATCAAAGCAGACACAATTGGGTGAGAATCATCTATCGCAAGTAGGACTACTCCGCCTTTCTTGATGGCACCTGAGACCTCAAAGAAAAGTTCATTAGCTCGTTCGTTAGCTCGTAGATCATCATGGTTAAAGTATGAAAGACCTTCCAGTACTACCACTGCGCTATATCCCCCACTCACTTGAGGCAGCGCACCTGGAGTTGCTAGAACAATGCAGGGTTTGGCTTCAACGCGATCCTTGATGACATCACCAAAAGAAAGAACGATTGGAGTGTTTGGAAAAGCGCGGGATATCTCCTCTTGGGCACGTTCTATTCCGCGGGACACGACAAACTTCTTATCTCTAGTGCAAAAACTGCACTTCCAATCCTTAGTCGAGATACCACAGATTCGACAAGCTGGATCAGCATTCTTACTCGTAAGGTGTAGTCGTCCACCACACGCACATGCTGCGACATTCTTGCAATGAGCGCACAGGATGCCATTGGCATATCCCTTACGAGGTAAGAGAAAAAGCACTGGTCCCTGGGAGATGTTTGATCGAATATCTGCAAAAATCCGGCCTGGGAGAAGTGAAGAATCAACAGGCGTAAATGCTTTCACAGAGATCTTTGCATTGGAGTTGAAATAATGGATTCTTTTTGTATCTATGAGTGCCGCAACATCTAATGACGGAACATAACCAGTGAGAACAACTCGAACAGAATCGATTGACTTGCGCATCATGGCGACATCGCGAGCATTCCAGGCTGGTGAACGGACTTCATAGAGATCTGGCGATGATTCCTTGAAGACAATAATTGTCGATCCTGGTGCCAGCGGAGTGAATACTGAATTCCTTGAACCGATCACAATCTGATTAGTTGATTCCATGGCGTTTAAGAAGTTCTGGTACCTCTCGTTACGAGAAACACCACTATCAATGCGCAAAACAGGTGAAGTTACGCCATCCAACTGAGCAAGAATCGCAAGAATGTCACGCTCATCAGGCGCAACAATTAATACCGTTCCTTTTCTGCCTGCCTCACGTGCTATGAGAGCAACTTGTGCGTGTGGAGAAACATGCGGCTCAAATGCTCTGAAGGATGAATCAGCTTGGTTATTGAATCGCGGTGACTTTGATTCACTTGGGATAAAAGCCTTATCCACGGCTGCAACCCGCGGAGGAATAGCACTTCGTAGTACATCCCATGGATTTGTGGCCCAACGTTGTGCGCATTGGACTATGAGCTCTAACGATTTAGTTGTAGCAACTGGATGCGGTGACAATACTTTTGTTATTGATTTCAACCCATTGGTGATGGCCGGGACTCCTACGCGTTCAATAACTAGACCTTCAACTTCGCGGTTTCCAAATGGAACTTGCACACGTATCCCAGTTGTGACCGAATCAGAATACTTCGCTGGAACTTCATAGTCATATGGAGCATCTAGATGGAATACACCTGTGTCCACCCAAATTCGTGCAAATGGCAACTCTGTAGCAACAGGACCACTTACCGCAGGTGCTACCTGCGACTTGAGTCTAAATAGCCGTGGCGTTGCCACAGTGCTTACTTAATTGCGTTTTGTAGCTCTGAAACGCGATTCGTGCGTTCCCAAGCAAACTCTGGAAGTTCGCGACCAAAGTGACCGTATGCACTTGTGAGTGAATAGATTGGACGCAAGAGATCCAAATCGCGAATAATGGCAGCTGGGCGAAGGTCAAACACAGTCGTTACCGCATTTTGAATTTTTGCCACGGGAACTGTTTCGGTTCCGAAAGTCTCAACAAATACGCCGACAGGCTGCGCCTTACCAATTGCATAAGCAACCTGTACCTCACAGCGTCTTGCTAATCCAGCGGCAACTACATTCTTTGCAACCCATCGCATTGCATATGCCGCGGAGCGATCCACCTTAGATGGATCTTTTCCACTAAATGCCCCGCCACCATGACGCGCCATTCCACCATAGGTATCAACAATAATTTTTCGTCCAGTTAAGCCAGCATCACCCATTGGGCCACCAATAACAAAGCGCCCGGTTGGATTAATTAATGTGCGCAAGTCTTTGCGGGGCAAATCTATTGTTGCCAAAATCGGATTGATAACATGCTCAATGATTTCTGGTGTTAGCTTCTTAGCCACATCCACTTCTTCAGCATGCTGGCTAGAGATAACTACAGTGTTGAGTGCAACGGCGCGATCGCCATCGTATTCGATAGTGACTTGGGTCTTTCCATCGGGGCGAAGGTATGGCAAAAGACCAGACTTACGGACTTTTGTGAGCTGCGCAGCTAGGGCGTGAGCTAACCAAATAGGTAATGGCATTAACTCTTTTGTGTCATCACAAGCGTAACCAAACATCAAGCCTTGATCACCGGCGCCTTGCAGATCTAGTGGATCTACTTGCGAGCCAACACGGTGCTCGTATGCATCATCAACGCCTTGGGCAATGTCTTGAGACTGTTGTCCGATAGAGATTGATACTCCACAGCTATTTCCATCAAATCCTTTATCGGATGAGTCGTAGCCAATATTTAAAACAGTGTCACGAACAATTCCCATAACATCTGCATAGCCATCAGTAGTCACTTCACCGGCAACATGGACCTGCCCAGTTGTTATGAGAGTTTCAACTGCTACGCGGGATTTCTTATCTTGCGATAGTAACGAGTCCAATACGGCATCCGAGATTGCATCTGCAATCTTGTCCGGATGACCTTCAGTTACTGACTCTGATGTGAATAGACGCTGTGACATTGTCCTAACCTAACTGCTCTACGGCGTAATCGAGTAAATGATGGGCAAGCGTGTCTTTAGATTGACGAGCGATAGGGATGAGATCCCCACTCCGAAGCACAATCGTACCCTCAGTCTCGTCCTGACCAAAGATAGCTCCCCCAGTGACATCATTGACATATATCAAGTCCAACCCTTTGGAGATGAGTTTGGACTTTGCGGTCGCAATCAGTTCGCTAGTTTGAGCAGCAAATCCAACCATCACTTGCTTAGTCTTCTTTGCAGACAATGTCGCCAAAAGATCAGGATTTACTTGCAACTCAATGGAGGTAAAATCACTCTTTTCAATCTTCTGAGAAGAAGATGTTGCAGGTTTTGCATCTGCAACAGCAGCGCTCATCACCAATATGTCAGTGTCATCAAAGCTTTTCTCTAATTCGACAAGCATTTGCTCCGCACTTTCAACATGTGTTGTTGCCACACCTTCGCAATCCTCTATCGCAACATTTGCAGCAATCAAATGAACAGTGGCGCCACGGGCAGCTGCCGCTTTAGCAACAGCTATTCCCTGCTTTCCAGAAGATCTATTTCCAATGAAGCGCACCGGATCTATAGCTTCTCGGGTTCCGCCAGCTGTAACTAGTACCTTCTTACCAAGTAGGTCACGTTTAAATCCACTCATGGCGAAAAACTGGTCAATGATTGCTTGTGTCTGTGGGAAACGACCTTGGCCCGAATCAGATCCGGTGAGGCGTCCCACTTCAGGATCCATGACAATAAAACCACGAGATCGCAAGGTCGCAACATTTGCAACAGTAGCTGGATCCAGCCACATTGATGGGTGCATTGCAGGCACCACTAACTTTGGAACAGAGCTAGCTAATACAAGATTAGTGAGAAGATCATCAGCGCGACCCATAGCTAAGCGAGCAATGAGATCTGCTGTGGCGGGTGCGATTAAGAAGAAATTGGCGAGTTTTGCTAAGGAGATGTGCCGAACTTGATCTACGTCTTCCCACACCTGTGTTGTTACCGGGCGACCGGAGAGAGCTTGCCACGTTGCTGCGCCAACAAAGTTAAGTGAATTAGGGGTTGGAACAACGGTTACAGCAAAACCATTATCTTGAAGGCGCCGCAGTAAATCAGCAGATTTATATGCAGCAATTCCACCACCGATACCGAGAATAACCTCGCGGTTAGTGGCGCTCATGGACCTAGTACTTAAGCTGTTGGTTCTAGATTTTCAATCGTGAGTAAGCCTTCATTAATCTCGCGGAGTGCAATTGATAATGGCTTCTCATGAACATGTGTCTCAACTAGTGGTCCCACGTATTCAAGTAGACCTTCACCAAGTTGTGAGTAATACGCATTAATCTGACGAGCGCGCTTAGCAGCATACAAAACTAAGCTGTACTTAGAACCGCTCTTATCTAGAAGTTCATCAATAGGTGGATTTGTAATGCCATCCAT
>ERZ767114.986-NODE-986-length-14328-cov-2.763034_pt1 | contig 14328 bp, 13 predicted proteins | sample MGYA00374952_ERZ767114 | MGnify/ENA primary metagenome ERZ767114 (study PRJEB28939, sample SAMN06267156) | marine metagenome | isolation source: Columbia River Estuary | place: USA:Columbia River Estuary, USA | collected 2012-05-05 ...
CGCGGGTGGGGGACTGGACGAACCAACCGAATCCACCGCCGGTGAGCCCGAGCAGGACGACGAAGGTTCCGATCAGTTCGCGCCGCCGCTTGCGTTTTTGCCGCGCCATTTGGGCGTCGAGCAGCGCGCCAAGTTCGGCGGATGTCGCCTCGTCGAGACCGGCGTTTGGAAGAGGAGTGGAGACGATTTGCGGGAGTGGCTCCGGGACGGGCGCAGGGGTGGGAAGCGGAGCTGGGGTGGGAAATGCCAGCGCCAGCGCCGCCTTTCCTTCGGCCGGGGGAGCTTTCAATGCGGCTTGAAAAAGTTGTTGGAGCTTTTCTTGGTCGGTCATGCGGACTCAGGTTTGCAGATTATCAGGAAAAGTTAATTACGTGATGACGTAGGTTTCCGCGTCCGCGGGACTGGACGCGGGCGGTTCGGGTGATTACACGTCGCGCATGACCGTCCGCACCCGTTTCGCCCCTTCGCCCACCGGCTATCTGCACGTCGGCGGGGCCCGCACCGCTTTGTTCAACTGGCTGTTCGCCCGTAAGCACGGCGGCGTTTTCGTGCTGCGGGTGGAGGATACCGACGAGGCGCGCAACACCGAGGAAGCGCGGCAGGCGATTTTCGACGGGATGAGCTGGCTCGGTCTCGACTGGGACGAAGGACCGGAAAAGGGCGGGGATTTCGGCCCTTACTATCAGAGCCAGCGGAAGGAAATTTACGACGCGTGGTTCGCGAAACTGGTGGCGGCGGGGCGCGTTTACGAGGACGGCGGCGCGTGGCGTTTTCGTTTCGAGCGCAAGCCGGTGACGATGAACGACCTGGTTTGCGGCGAGGTGACCATCGACTACCGCGACGAGTCGAACACGCCGGACATGGTGGTGAAGCGCTCGGACGGCTCGTATGTTTTCCACTTCGTGAACGTGGTGGACGACCTGGAAATGGAGATCACCCACGTCATCCGCGGCGAGGATCATTTGATGAACACGCCGAAGCATTTGCAGTTGATCGAGGCCTTCGGCGGCAAGGCTCCGCAATACGCGCACATTCCGCTGATCCTGAACGCGGACGGCTCGAAGATGTCCAAGCGCGACGCCGGCGCGGCGGTGGGCGACTATCCGCGGCAGGGATTTCTGCCGGCGGCGGTGGTGAATTTCATCGCGCTGCTAGGTTGGAACCCGAAGACCGAGCAGGAGATTTTCACGCTCGCCGAGCTGGTGGAGCGCTTCTCTTTGGAAAACGTCAACCGCTCGCCGGGCCGCTTCGATCTGGAGAAATGCAAATGGGTGAACCAGCAACATTTGCTCGGCGTGAGCGTGGAGGATTTCGCGGTGGCGGCGCGGCCGTTCGTGGCGGCGGCGGGCTTGCCGGTTCCGGAAAACTACCTGGCGGTGATCGCGGCGGTGAAGGACAAGGTCCGCCTGTTCGGCGACGTGCCGGCGGCGGTGGATTTCCTGCTGAAGGAGGATTTCGAATACGACGGGGAAGCCGTGGCGAAAGTGCGCGGCAACGCAGCGGCGGGCGGGCTTTTGAGTGCTCTGGCAGCCGCGTTCGAGGGGATTTCCGAGTGGTCGGCGGACGCGGCGAAGGCGGCGCTCAGCGAAACCGCGACGGCGGCGGGCGCGAAGCCGGGGCAGTTGATGTTTCCCCTGCGGGTCGCACTATCAGGCCGCGCCCACGGGCCGGATCTCGGCGATGTTTTGAATTTGCTAGGGAAGGATCGCTGCGTGGCGCGCGTCCGTCATTTCGCGGGGATGTTATAAATTCCGACCGATGAAACAGGTTTACACACTGGAAGACTTGGAATCGCGCGAGCTGTTGGACACCGGGGCCGACAAGCCGGCGCGGCTGGCGGTGATCGGCCACCCGATCGCGCACTCGGCCTCGCCGCGGATGCACCAGGCGGCGCTCGACGCGGCGGGAATCGACGCGCGTTACATCCGTCTCGACATCGAGCCGGGGCGGGTGGGCGAGGCGTTTTCGCGGATGCGGGCGCTCGGATTCATCGGCTGTAACGTGACGGTGCCGCACAAGCTGGAGGCGATGGCGCATTGCGAAGTTCACCCTGACGCCGAAGCGCTCGGGGCGGTGAACACGATTCGTTTCGAGGCGGACGCGACCCGGGGTTTCAACACCGACGGGCCGGGTTTCGCGCGCGCGGTTGAGGATGATTTCGAGCGTCCGTTAGAATCGCTCAGGGTCGTCGTCGCGGGCGCGGGCGGCGGCGCGGGGCAGGCGATCGCGACGCAGTGCTGCCTGCTCGGGGTGGCGAAACTCGTCGTCGTGAACCGCACGCTGGAGAAGCTCGGGCCGCGGGTCGGGCGGCTGCGTTTACTCAGTCCGCAGACGCAAATCATCGCGCTGGCCTTTGATGATCCCGCGCTGGCGGAGCAGTGTTTAAGCTGCGATCTGATCGTGAACACCTCGTCGGTCGGCTTGAAAGAAGGTGATCCATCCATTCTGCCGACAGCTTGTTTGAAAAAGGAGCACCTCGTTTACGACACGATTTACCAACCGCCGGTGACGCCTTTGTTAGCCACGGCCAACGGCTTGGGCTGCCGCACGGCGAACGGCTTGTCGATGCTCATTCAGCAGGGGGCGCTGGCGTTTCAGCATTGGTTTCCGGGAGCGGAGCCGTTGGCCGTGATGAAGGCGGCGATGGCTCTCCGCAAGTAGTCCAACCCTTCAGGGTGTCTTCATTACGTTCCGAAGACACCCTGAAGGGTTGAACTACGTGCGGAGACGCGGGCTAACAACTCACTTCTCCGCCTGATCCGGAATTTCGACGCCGGGCGCGTCGTGGGAATACCAGTGGCACGCGAGTACATCAGCGAGTTCGAAGCGCCGTTCCCCGGCTTCCTCGATGCGGCGGACTTTCACCCGGACGCGGATGAGCCCCTCGGGAGTGGCGCTGGGAAGGTTCACGCCGAAGACGCGTTTGCCGGCTTTTTCAAGTTTGAACGCGGCCCCTAGCAGGCGGCCGTTCTTGCTGTCGCGCTGGATCAGGAACTCGGGCGACTGGGTTCCGGTTTCGGTGTTGGAGCCGAAGCGGGGCGGGTAGAAAACGATGCTGATGGTGTCGGCGTTTTTCCGCTCCTCGGCGAGACGCTCGCGTGCGAGCAGGCGGAATTCAGTATGTTCCGGCCCGCTGCCTGCTAGGAAAAGCGGCCAAGGATACTCGCTGAAGCGGACGTAATGGGCCCAGTCTAACCGCCACTCGCCGTTTTCCTCCATGAAAACCGCGTCCAGCTGGCGGCCGTCGGAGGTGGTCCAGTTAGTTTCGATCGCCCGGCGGCCGGGCAGGTGGAGTACGGCGTTTCGGGACAGGGCGAGCTTCTGCGGGTCGATGGTGACCAGCGGATTCAAGCCGTAGAAGCGCGCCATCCGGGCGGCGGTGGTGATGGGCGAGAGGACGAACTGGTTTTGCTGCTCGGGCGTGCCGGCGGCGAGGAAGCCGGAAAATGCCTGGCTGCACAGAGGGCTGGCTTCGTCCAACAGAATGACGTCTTCTTCCGGGACGACGACTTTGGCCGGGGCATGGCTGACGAATTTTTTTTGAGCGTCCGGTTTTTCGCCCCATTTCCAGCGGGCTCCGGAGATGATGGCGAGAACGAGCAGCGACCAGCCGAGGATGAGCTGCAGCATGAAATAACTGCGTTTCCGTTTCTTGACCGGGCGTTTCTCCCGCTCGCCGGAGTTTCCTGTTGGAGCTGGCGCAGGGGCGTCCGCGGGCGTCGGATCGATGCCAAGCGACGGGTTGCGGCCGCACGCGGTGCAGAGCCGGCCATCCACGACTTCGGGACTGGATTGGAAGAGCGAACCGCATTGTCCGCAGTGAAACCAAGAAATGTTATTTTCGCTCACGGGTGAAGTTTAGGCTGCGACTTGGCGGATGTGAAGATCTCTCTCAGAAACCTCATGCGCCGGCGAGTTGGCGGTCCAGCGCGGCGTCCATCGCCTGCTCGACGAGGCGGGCGGCGAGCGCTTCGGTGGCGGCGTCGAGGCGTTGGACCGCGGCTTTGAGCGGATTGGCCGCGCCTCCCGCCAGCGCGGCGCGGACGGCGGCGGCGGCGGATTCGATTTCACCGCGCTCGTCGGCCATCGCGAGGCCTTGGCTCAGGACGGCTTCCACGGCGGGCAGCAGCTCCTCGGCTTTCATTTTCGCCTCGGTGAAGACGCGCTCCGCCATGTCGGTGAAGGCGTGCTCGACGGATTCGCTGACCATCGCCTCGACCGCCGCGTCATCGACATTCACGGCCGCGCTCTCGATCTGGATCACCGTGTCGATGCCGGTGGAAACGTCGCGAGCGAGCGCTTCGAGGATGCCGTTCTCATCGATCCGGAATTGCACGCCGACCCGCGCCTGGCCTTTCGGCGATGGGGAAAACGGGACGTCGAAGTTGCCCAGCTCCCAGTTATCCTTGGCCATTTCGCGCTCGCCTTGGAGCACGCGCACGCGCATCGCGGCCTGGCCGTCGGCGGCGTTGGTGAACATTTCGCCGGCCTTGCACGGGATGGTCGTGTTGCGCGGGATGAGCACGTTCATCAGCCCGCCGAAGGTTTCGATGCCGAGGCTCAGCGGGGTCACATCGAGCAAAATCATCTGCCGCAGCGCGCCGCTGAGCACGCCGCCCTGGATCGTCGCGCCGAGGGCGATCGCCTCGTCCGGGTGCTGGGAAATGTCCGGCTCGCGGCCGAAAAGCTCGGCCACCGCGCGGCGGACGGCGGGCATCCGGGTGCTGCCGCCGACGACGACCACGGCGCTCAGGTCGTCCGGTTTGAGCGCAGCGTCCGCAAGCGCCTTGCGGCAGATGTGCAGGGTCTTGGCGATCCACGGCGCGGCGAGTTTTTCCAATTCATCGCGCGTGATTGTTTCTTCCAAGCTCCGGCTGCCGTCGTAAAAAGGCACCCGGAAAACCGCCTGTTCGCCGGTTGAAAGCGCCAGTTTCACCCGCTCCGCCTCGGCCATCAGGCGGACCCGCGCGGCGAGATCGATCTCGCCGATCCCGGATTTTTCCATGATGCGGCCGAGAATGAGCGCGTCCAAATCGTCGCCGCCGAGGCGCGTGTCGCCGTGGGTGGCGAGCACTTGGAAGACGCCGTCCTGCATTTCCAAAATGGATAGATCGAAGGTCCCGCCACCGAGGTCATAGACGGCGACGCGGGCTTTCTCGCCAAGTTTGTCGAGGCCGTAGGCGAGCGCGGCGGCGGTTGGTTCGTTGAGAATGCGGACCACCTCAAGTCCGGCCAGCTCGCCCGCGCGCTTGGTGGCGGCGCGCTGGGCGTCGTGGAAATAGGCGGGCACGGTGATGACCGCCTGGGTGATTTCCTCGCCCATCCGCCACTCGGCGACGCGTTTCATCTCGCGCAGGATTTCCGCGCTGATTTGCTCCGGCGATCTCCCCAGAACACGCGGCAATCCATCCGCGCCGACGGTCACCGGCACCGGGAAATTTTCCTCCAGCTCGTTCGTTCGGCGGCCCATCAGGCGCTTGATGCTGGTGATCACGCGCTCGGGTTCCAACGCCCGGCGGCGCAAGGCTTTCGCCCCGACTTCGACCGCGCCGTCCGCGCCGATCCACACCGCGCTCGGGGTGATCCGGCGGCCGTCCTCGTTGGCGAGCAGGATCGGGAATCCCGAGTCCACCACGCCCACGGCGGAGTTCGTCGTGCCCAAATCGATTCCCAAGATCAAGTCGCTCATCGCGGCGAGCTTCGTGCCGCGACGGGACCACGTCAACGCCGACACTTCCGGAATTTGGCATCGCTTCCGCCGCGGTGAAAAGGTATTGCTCACGGCTCATGAAGCGACGGAATTTTATCGGGCTTTCCACCGTGGCGGCCTCGTTGTCCAAGTTGCGCGCGGCGGAAAACGGCGACAAACCGCTCCTTTCCTTCGGCCTGCTCACGGATGTCCAATACGCGGATATCGATCCCGAGGGCGAGCGGCATTTCCGGGAGTCCATTCCGAAACTGAAGGCGGCCGCGGCGTGGCTGGCCGGGAAAAAGCTGCCGTTCACCCTGCATCTCGGGGATCTCATCGACCGGGATTTCAAATCGTTCGCCACGGTGATGCCGTTGTTTGACGGGCTCGGGCATCCGGTGCGGCATCTGTTGGGAAATCACGATTACTCGGTGACGGACGGCGAGAAGGGCGGGGTCGTGCGGGTCGCCGGGATGCCGGGCGAATACTATCAGTTCAGCCATTCCGGCGTGCGGTTCGTGATGTTGGATACCAGCGACCTTTCCACTTACAAATATCCGTCGGGCAGTCCGCGGGATTTGGAATCCGAGGCGCGCTTGAAGGAACTCGTCGCGGAGAAATCCAACGGTGCCCAGCGATGGAACGGCGGGATTTCCGAAGCCCAGCTCAAGTGGCTCGACGACGAACTCACCGCGGCGGATGCGGCGAAGCAACGCGTGATCCTCTGCGGGCATCACCCGCTGCTGCCCGGCGCCGGCCATCAAGCATGGAACTCGGGCGATGTTGTCGCCGTGATCGACCGCCATCCTGCGGTGGTCGCCTATTTCAACGGCCACAACCACGCCGGCGCGGAGGTGATCCGGCAGGGCGTTCCTTACATCACTTTCAAATCCATTTTACACGAGCCGGAGGTGAACGCGTATTCGGCGATTCATCTGTTCGCGGATCGGTTGGAAATCGAAGGCAACGGCCGCGAGCAGTCGCGGGTGATTCCGCTGTCGCGGGTCTAGCAGTGGATCCCCGCCAGCCAGAGCGCGGCGTGGATTTTGAAATCGATGAGTTTTCCCGCAGCTTCCTGTCCGGCGAACCATTCGCGCAGTTGCGAAAGCGGGACGTGGTGGACGATGATGTTTTCACCCGCGACTCCGCCGCCTTGGTGCTCGCGGACGAGATCGGTGGCGTGGAAAAGGTGGGTGAATTCCGACGACATCCCTGCCGACGTCGGGCTGGCGATGAGTGGTACGATCGATCCGGCGCGGTAGCCGGTTTCTTCGAGCAACTCGCGGCTCGCGGTGGCGGCCAGCGGTTCGCCGACGTGTTCCGGCTCGTCGCCGACGAGTCCGGCGGGCACTTCGATGACGTGGCGCTGCATCGGGATGCGGAACTGCTCGACGAGGACGATTTCCCGCGCGGGGGTGATGGCGAGGATGCCGACGCAGGCGTCCGAACTCGGCCGGCGGACGAAGTCCCAGTGGCCGATGCGATAGAGGCCGAGCCAGCGGCTTTCAAAAAGGGTTTCCGGAGTGGGCATGAACTGAATTAGGGCAAGAAACGATGGCGTGTCGGCGTAATGGGCGCTACTGCTTCCGCCCGCTGATGTCCCGCTACGATTTCCAAATTCCCGTCATCTTCAAGCACCGTATCGTTTTCACCCGCGACGCATTTTGTTCCGGAAATCCGGCACTGGCTGAAATTTTAAGCGAAGGCGGTGGACGGCGGGCGGTGGTTTTCGTGGAAGAGACGGTGTCGGAATTGTGGCCGGACCTGCAGGCTGAGATTGAAAGCTACTTCGCCGGACTGGACTTGGAGTTCCGCGGAATCACGGTTTTACACGGCGGCGAATCGGCGAAAGCGGAGGATCACTTGGTCCGCGAGGTCTGGGCGGCGATCCATGCGGCCCACCTCGACCGGCACTCGTACGCGCTCGTCATCGGCGGCGGGGCGTTTCTCGATGCCGCCGGCTATGGCGCGGCCACGGCTCACCGGGGAGTCAGGCTGGTGAGGTTTCCGACCACCACGCTCTCGCAGGACGACAGCGGCGTGGGCGTGAAATGTGCGATCAACGCCTTCGGTAAGAAAAACTGGGTGGGCGCGTTTGCCGTGCCTTACGCGGTGATCAATGATTTCCGCTTTCTCCAAAGCCAGGATGAGGAGACCCGCCGCGGCGGGCTGATCGAGGCGGTCAAAGTCGCCTTGGTGAGGGACCGCGGGTTTTTCGACTGGATCGAGACAAACCTCGCCGCGCTTGCCGCGCTTGATCCGGAAACGCTCGAGGCTTGCGTCGAAAAATCCGCCCTGCTCCACGCCCGGCACATCGCCACCGGCGGGGATCCGTTTGAAACCGGATCGAGCCGGCCGTTGGATTTCGGCCACTGGGCGGCCCACAAACTGGAGGCGATGACGTCTTACCAACTTTCGCACGCGCCGGCGGTGGGGGTCGGGCTGGCGCTCGACACGCTTTATTCCGCAAGGGTCGGATGGTTGAAGCCGTCCATCGCGGACCAAGTGCTGCGAGTGCTCGAGGGCTTGCAGGTCGCGATTTATCACCCTGCGCTTGATTGGCTGGATCCGGCCGGGAAGCGGCGCGTGTTTGATGGCTTGGATGAATTTCGCGAACATCTCGGCGGACGACTCACGGTTTTGTTGCTGGAGGATTTGGGTCGGGGCATCGACGTTCATGAGCTCGATGAAGGGCTGCTCGGCGAGTGCATCGACGAGCTCAAAACCCGCTGGGAGTCGCGTGTTTGAGGGCTTTTCATCGCGCTTGCATTCCCCGGGAAATCGCGGCTAGTGTCGCAAATGCGTTTGCGATCCATCCCTCAGTTGTTGCTGTTTTCAGCGTTCACCGCGTCCGTTCAAGCCGCTGTCTCGCTGCCTTCTGACAATTCCTCGGCACTTCCCGCCGCCCAAGGTCCGGCCAAAGAAGCGATGGAGGCCTTTCAAGCCGGCCGCCACGCCAAGGCCGTGGAACTGGCCAAACCTCTTGCCGAACAAGGCAACATGGACGCTTTCTATCTGCTCGGTTTCGCCCACGAATCCGGCAAAGGCGCGGAAGCCTCCCGCGACAAGGCGCTCGAATATTACCGCAAGGCAGCCGCGGGAAAGCACAAGGACGCGATTTACCGCCTCTCGTTCATCCTGCTCGCTTCTGAAAAGGAAGAGGAGCGCAACCAAGCACGCGAAGCGCTTGAATCCGCCGCCAAGGAAGATCCCGCGGTGGCCGGACGCATTTTGGGCGAGGCCTATCTGCGCGGCAAACTCTCTCCCACCGCCGATCCGGACAAGGCGATCTTCTGGTGGAACCGCGCGGCCGATGCCGGTGATATCCCGTCGATGTTGCTCGTCGCACGGTTCTATGAAGGCCAGTTCGGCTTTCCTGAATTGAAGGATGTGAAAGCCGCGTTGGCCGGTTACGCCAAGGCCGCGGGCTTGGGCGATGCCGGTGCCATGGCGGCGCTCGGTTCCCGTTTGCTCAGCGGCGATGAAAAAAACCGCGATGAGAAAAAAGGCCGCGAGTGGCTCAAAAAAGCCATCGCCGCCAAGGAATACAGCGGTTACCTCGCTCTCGGAGACTACGAGGAAAACGTCAAAAAAGACCTCAAAGCCGCCCTCACCGAATATGAGCGGGGCAAAGATGTCGGCCAAATCGACTGCATCCTCCGCACCGCGGATTTCTACATCCAAGGAAAAGGCGTTGAAAAAGACCCCGTCCGCGGTCTCGCGCTGCTTGAAAAAGCCGCCGAATCCGGAAGTCCCGTCGCGAGTTTCCGCCTCGCCGTGCAATCCCTCTCCGGGGAAAAGCCCGACCTTCTCACGGGCTACAAGCACCTCACCGCAGCGGCCAACGGCAACCTTCCCGAGGGCCAGAACGAGCTCGGCCTGCTTTACCTCTCCGGCAAACTCGGCTCCGCCGATTCCGTCGCCGGCGTCGCTTGGCTGACCCGCGCCGCGCAAAGCGGCTCGGCCCAAGCCCAGAACAATCTCGCCACCCTCTATGAACGCGGGGCGGGTGGAGTGAACCAAAGCATCGAAAACGCCGGCCAACTTTATTCCCTCGCCGCCAACCAAGGCCACGGCCCGGCGACTCTTGCGCTGGCGCGCTTGATCAACGAAGGAATCGGCACCAAGGCCGATCCCGTCAAGGCATGGGCGCTCGCCACCCTCGCCCAAGAGCGCGGTGAGGAAGCGGCCAAAACGATGATCGACGAAATTGCCAGCAAGCTCGACGACACGCAAAAAACGGCCGCCAAGAAAGAACTCGCCGACATGAAGTCCGGCAAAACTCCCGAGACAAAGCCTGAGGCAACTGCTCCGGAAGCCGCTCCGAAGGCTCCTGCCGCTCCGAAAAAAGCCAAGTAAGAACCACCTTTCCATCAGCCCGCCCCGGTTCGTCCGGCGGCGGGCTTTTTGTTTTCCAATTTAGCACCGCCTCGCCCCGTGCTTCCGCTTGCCTCTTTCCGCCCGCCGATCAGACTCCCGGCGTGAAAGTCCTTGTCACCGCAGGCCCCACTCGCGAACCGATCGACCCGGTTCGTTTCCTGACGAATCGTTCGTCCGGGAAAATGGGCTATGCGCTCGCCGGAGCCTTCGCCCATGAGGGTCACTCGGTGCTGCTCGTCTCCGGCCCGACGAATCTGGACGTGCCCGCCAATGTCGATTTCATCCCGGTCGAAACCGCCGCCGAGATGCATGACGTCGTTTCAAAACACATCGGGCGCATGGACATCGCCGTGTTTGCCGCCGCCGTCGCCGACTACACGCCCGCCACCGTCCAGCCCCGGAAAATCAAGAAATCCGGCGACACGCTCACCCTCGAACTCGTCCGCACCGCCGACATCCTCGGCTCCGCCCGCCAGCCGTTCGGCTTCCGCGGCACCCTCGTCGGCTTCGCCGCGGAGACCGAAAACCTTGAGCCGAACGCCCGCGAAAAACTCACTCGCAAACACTGCGATCTCATCATCGCCAACGACGTCTCCCAACCCGGCATCGGCTTCGACTCGGATCAAAACGAAGTTCTTCTCGTATACCCCGACCGCACCGACTCCTTGCCAGCCGCCTCGAAACACGAACTTTCGCTCGAACTCGTCGATGCCATCGTCCGACTCTCTCAAACACTAACCACCCACTGATTTCCCATGACCGATCTCCAACTTGCCACCCAAGCCGCCCTCGAAGCGGGCAAACTCATCCGCCAGAATTTCGGCGGCGATCCCACCGTGGACGAAGCCACCCACCACGACATCAAGCTCGCGCTGGACAAGGAATCCCAGGATCTCATCACCGGCATCCTGCTGGGAGCCCGGCCCGGAGACGCGCTTTACGGGGAGGAAGGTCTCGCCGGCAACCAGGATTCCGAGCGCCAGTGGATCGTCGATCCCATCGATGGCACCGTGAATTTCTTCTACGGCATTCCCCATTTCTGCGTCTCCATCGCCCTCCGCGTCGCCGGGGAAATCGTCGTCGGCGTGATTCACGATCCGATGGTGGGCGAGACCTGGACCGTTGAAAAAGGCGGCCCCGCGCTGCTCAACGGCCGTCCGATCCAAGTCAGCAAGCGCGTCGATCTGGCGGAATCGATCCTCTACGTCGGCTGTGGCAAGGACGAGGAAGCGCTGCGGACCGGCGTCGAGCGATTTCACCGCGCCTCGCTCCGCGCCCGTAAAATGCGCATGATGGGCTCCGCCGCGCTGGGCATGGCCTACATCGCCAGCGGCCGGATCGATGGCTACATCGACTCCCGGATTTCCCTCTGGGACATCGCCGCCGGTCAGCTTCTGGTAGAAACCGCTGGCGGCAAAGTGGACCTCACCGCCGTCCCCGGCCATGCGGATGCTTGGTCGATCGTCGCCAGCAACGCCAAAATCCCGCTTGAGGAAATCCTTTAACTTTCAAATTTCATGACTGGCATCGGCTACGACGTTCACCAATTCGCGGAAAACCGCCCGCTCGTCCTCGGCGGCGTGACCATCCCGCACAGCCACGGCCTCGCCGGGCATTCCGACGCGGACGTCCTCTGCCACGCGATCGCCGACGCCGTGCTCGGTGCGATGGGGCAGCCCGACATCGGTTATTTTTTCCCGCCCGGCGATCCGGCGTGCAAAGACATCTGCTCGCTGGAAATCCTCGTGAAATGCCGCGAACTCGCCGCCGCGGCCGGCCTGACCATCGTCAACGTCGATTCCACCCTGATCGCCGAGGCCCCGAAAGTGCTGCCTCACCGCGAGGCGATGCGGACCAACATCGGCACCGCGCTTGGAATCGCCCCGGAGCGCGTCGGGATCAAGGCCACGACTAACGAAACCATGGGCTTCATCGGCCGGAAAGAAGGCATCGCGGCCCTCGCCGTCGCGCAGGTGGATGTCTGGTGATCAACCCGCCATGGGCTGGCCGATTACGTCGCGCACCCGGCCGGCGATGACTTCCGCCAGTTGCGCCTCGCCTTCCTCGCGAAGAAACTCGCAGTAGTTCGAGGCGACGGCTTCGAGATCCGCGGCGTATTCGGAGCCGAGTAATTCGTAGCTGGTAAGGGCTTTTTCAAAATGCCGGCGCGCCCAGGAGCGGTCGCCGGTATTGAGCAGGGCGAGGGCGAGATTGTTGTGGGATTGGGCGGTGTCCGGGTGCTCCTCGCCGAGGAGTTTGCGGCGGGTTTCCAGCGCGATCAGGTGCATCTCGCGGGACTGCTCGAAGAACCCGGCGGCTTGGTAGAGCGCACCGAGATTGCTGGAAACGGTGGCGGTTTGTTCATGCTCCTGACCGAGTTGCGAGTGGAGGATTTCCAGCGCCCGCAGGAAATGCGACTCCGCGGTATCCAGATCGCCCGCGGCCTTGGCGATGAAGCCGAGGTTGTTGGCGATGGCGGCGATATCGAGCTGCAAGGGCGGATCGTGACGCTCGAAGAAATCGATGGATTGATGCCAGTGCGCGACGGCCTGTTCTTCCCGGCCGAGTCCGTCATAGGCTGCGCCGAGCCCGGCGTGGAGCCTGCCGATCTGGGCGAAACGATCCGGGCGGTCCTGCAATTGATCGATCGCCTGGCGGTAGTCATCACGGGCGAGATCGAAATTTCCCAACTCGCGGTGGATGTCACCACGGATTTCGAGGGCGGAGGCGAACGCGTCGATACTGTCGAGATTCGGGCCGAGTGTTTGCTGGGATTTCTCCACGGCTGCGGCCGCGGCATGCAACGCTTCGTTGAGGTTTCCATCCGCGCGAAGGGATTCGACGCGGTCTTGAAGAATTCCAATCAGAGTGGCGGTCGGGGAGTCCATAATTTATTGCGATGAACCTACTATCGGTGGATTCCGTCCGGTGACGAGCCGAAATCACTCGCCGGGGAAAGTCTTTCGATCAGCTCCCGCCGCGAAGCGGGCAAGGTGCCGAGCGCGTCGCGCAGGGAGGCCTCCGCTCGGCTCGAATCTTGAAAGACCCCGAGGAGGCGGGCCAGTTCGGATTCGAAATGGCGGAGCGCCCGCAGCCCGGGAGGCGTGGTGTCGAGATGGTCGAGCGCCCGCTTGAGTAGATCGTGCAGTTCCGGTTCCGGATGCCCCGGCTCCACCGCCATTTCGATTAATTGGCAGCAGTAAGCCGCCAGCAGGGTGGAGGTATAGTTTTTGCGCAGCCCCTCTCGCCATTCCCGGATCGCAACCTCTCGCAACGAGTGAAGTTCACCGCTGCGCGACAAACCGAAACTGATCTCACCGCCAAAAAAAAGGTCCAGTTGACCGTTGAATTTACTTTTCGACCGCCTGGCTCCCTTTGCGACCGTTTTGACCAAGCCATGCGCTTCCGTGAACCAGTGAACAATCAGACTGGTTTCTGTCAGGCGGGTGAGACGGATCACGATGGCTGCCGTGGATTGCACGCCGTGATCTTCGGGCGCGTTTCGGAAAATGGCGATACTCATTGATCCGCCGCGATGTTTTTCTCCTGTGCCAATCAATTCCAGAATTGACTGAAGCAATGCCTTTCAATAGCTTGTATCTGTCGCTGGATAAAATTTGTTAGTCATTAGAAATTCGCCCTCCTCCGACTACTTGATCGACCTGTCAGAGAAGTCATGTGTTCCGGATGAATGCCGTTAAAGATGCCGAAAAGTTACATTGACCCCGTGCGGGTTGAAGTTATGAAATTCAACTCTGTCTATTAGATATCCCTCCCTTGAAAATCATCAGGTCAAATCAAACATGGCGCGTCGTCAGGTCCTTCTCAGGTGAGAGTCACTGCCTGGAGCGGCTCGCGTTGAGCAAGGGCTATCGCGTCGCCGGCGTGTGCCGCGCCCTCGGGTGCAGCAGCCGGTATTTGTATATTTTGTTCACCAGGGACATCGGGCTCTCGCCGAAGCATTGGATGAAAATGGAGCGAATGGTGGTGGCCAGGAGGAAGCTGGAGGGCGGCAAATCCCCGGATGATGTCGCGAGGGACTTGGGCTTTCTGTCAAGCGCCACGTTTTGCCGGCAGTTCCATGCTTTCTATCAGACTAGCCCTGCGTTGTTCCAGAGCAAACGGAAGATGTTCATCCATTCCGAGGGATCTGCGTCAAGCCGGGAGTCCGGATCGGAATGACACGGCGATCAAGCTAGGGAGAGCAAAGAATTGCGGTAGTTGAGGTCGAGCATGGCGCGGCGGCGCTTCTTCGGCAG
>ERZ767114.994-NODE-994-length-14254-cov-18.379135_pt1 | contig 14254 bp, 11 predicted proteins | sample MGYA00374952_ERZ767114 | MGnify/ENA primary metagenome ERZ767114 (study PRJEB28939, sample SAMN06267156) | marine metagenome | isolation source: Columbia River Estuary | place: USA:Columbia River Estuary, USA | collected 2012-05-05 ...
TTGAACACATGCGATATTAAAGCTAGCCCGATGGTTGTCTGGGAGGGCTCGCATCTGATTATGCACAAAGCGTTTCATGCTGCACTCACCCCGTATCCTGTAGCGCAATGGTCCGATATTGATCTGAGTGATGTGTATCATGCAGCGCGCCGAGAGGCTTTTGAAAACTGCCGGCGCGTGGCTGTTCATGCCGATCCGGGCCAAGCTTATGCGATTCATAGGCTGGCTTTGCATGGGGTTGCCCCATGGCAAACAGGTGCCCGTGCCCCAAGCGAAGGCCGCATGATTGCCTATTTTCGGCCAGAATTAAATGATATCGAGGAGTGGCCAAACCTATGACTGCTAGGGGTTTTTGACTGGTTTTATCCCGAGATAAGGAGAGCTGAAATGGGAGTTGCAACTCCCATTTCAGCTCTATCCATTTGAGTACTCATCTTGGCAAACTTTCTTCAGCACATTCTCATTATCATTCAGGCAAAATTTATTTGCAAAGGGTAGGGGTCAAAAACTAGCGGTAGTTATCGCCAGATTGATTATGTAATGTTTAACAAATGTATATTTTTGCCATCGAACACCGCCTCATATTCTTGTTTGGAGTAAAATGCTGCACTTTGTCCAGCAATGCACCCATTGATTTATCTCATATGAAAAAACACCAATGGTCATATTACTATTATAGCTGTGCCTTTTACATTGTACTGCAAAGAAACCTGCATTATTTAAGTTAGGCTGTTTTTATAAACGGTGTGTTCTGTTGTATAGAATTGGATGGTAGAGGCTCCATTTGAACCGCCAACACCAAGGGCGCTTTCTTTTACGCCTACGAATGGAAGATGGTTTTGAGGGAAACTACCGCCATTAATATGTAACATTCCGCTCTCGCTTTCAGCAATAAATCTTTCAACAACGTGTAGTTGATCTGAATAAAGACAAGAGGACAGCCCAAAGCTTACATCATTGGCAACAAATAGGGCCTCTTCAATATCTGAATATGACATAACAACCATTACAGGCCCAAAAACTTCATTGCGTGCTATTTCCATGTTACGTGTAACACCACTCAGAATGGTTGGGCTATAAAAGAACCCGCCTGTATCAGAATTTATTTTTGTTCCACCTGCCGCAATTTTTGCGCCTTCATTAATGGCACGTTCAACAAAGCCGCTAACATCATGAAGTTGAGTATCACTGGAAAGTGGTCCCATTTGTGCATCGTCCTTAGTGCCGTCTGATGGTATGATTGCATTTGCGCGTTTTGCAAGGCCTTCGATAACTTGAGCTTCTAAATCTGTATGTACAATTACTCGACTGATCGCCGTGCACCTTTGACCACAAACAGCAAAACCCGCGGCAGTTATTTGATCTAATGCTGCATCAAGGTTTAGGCTATCGTTCACGATCACTGGATTTTTGCCACCTAATTCAAGGCTGACCTCGGCAAAATGAGAAACAGCCGCGATGGCTACTTTACGCCCAACGTTTACCGAACCTGTGAAGCTGACAGCATTAATGTCTTGATGTTCGCAGAGAGATTGGCCAATAGCACCCCCTCCCACTACAACATCAAATAAACCTTTTGGAAAAAAATCAGATGCAATATCACGCATCATTAAGAGCGGGCCTGGTGAAATAGTAGCAGGCTTTTGAATGATCGCATTACCATATAAAAGTGCTGGTATAGCTTTGCGCAAGGGCGTGCTGAAGGGGAAATTCCATGGATTTATTCCTAGCACGACGCCTCGTGGGCGACGAAAGGTATAGCTAATAGTTCCTGCAATTTGCGAGGGCAAAACTTCGCCAATCGCTGCGCCAGCACGATCAGCGGTGGCGCGGCCTTCACCCACTGCTTTAGCGATTTCGCCTTTACTCTCACCTAGTGTTTTCCCCATTTCTTTTGTCATTGATAAAGCAATCTCTTCAGATTTAGCTTCAAGGGCATCAAGAAATAATTTTATTATGCGTCCACGTTCTGGCTGAGGAACAGTGGCCCATTTTTTTTGTGCTGATTTTGCATTTGTGATTATTGTATCAATTTCCTCAGCAGTATTTTCACTATGATAGGCGACAGTTTCTTTTGGATTTGCAGGGTTTTTGATTTCTATGGACATGTGCTTCTCTGTTGTTATTAGGTTAAGTAATCGGAGATGTGGTGTTAAGTTGATCAAGATTTGGAGTTTTACAAACGGCATTTCCATAAAGGGTTTAATGCATGTGCTGCCAGATGATCAGCCATAATTAATATTATATTTTGGGGTTTTTTCATGTAATAAATTCTTCAAAGTGACGGGCGTTTCTGCGATTTTCATTCAATATCATATCTGCACCTTTTTCACCGATTAAATATGTTGGCGCATTGGTGTTTGCTGAAGTGATTTTGGGCATAGCAGATGCATCTATGACACGTAGATTTTTAACACCATTAACCTTTAATTGAGAATCTAACACTGCATTTGCATCATTTCCCATACGACAGGTACCTACAGGATGAAATACTGTACTACCCATATTTCGTATTGCATTTAATATTTCTTTGTCTGATTTATAACCAGGGCCTGGTACCATTTCACTATTCCAAAGGTGTTTAAATGCAGGCTGATTAATAATATCGCGTAACATTTTTACGCCTTCAATCATTGTCTTTCTATCACGTTCTGTTGAAAGGTAATTCGGCTTAATGATTGGATCTTTCATTGGATCTGTAGAACCAATGTTTACAGTTCCACGGCTTTCTGGATGACATTGCCAAAAGGATGCCGTAAATCCAGAAAACTTATGTAATGGCGTGCCTGGTTTATCAACGGATAAGGGCATGACATTGAATTGAATGTCTGGGCGCCCAGGGTCGGCATATGATGTTGATGCTCCACCACCAACTTGACCTGCGCCAACAGTTAAAGGGCCTGTGCCATTGAGCGCCCAATCAATCCCCATCTTGGCAAGTTTGATCGGATTGCGCACATCGTTATTTAAAGACCATTTGTTAGTCATTTGAACGATTTGGCGCATCTGATAATGATCTTGTAAGTTTTTACCAACTTCGGGGCTGTCGGCGATAACCTTGATGCCGTATTGTTGTAGAAGTTTGGCAGAACCAATTCCTGATAATTGCAAAATCTGCGGGGACTGGATAGCGCCTGCACACAGGATAACCTCTGCGCTTGAAAAGCTTTTGTGCTTTTGTCCATTCTGCAACCATTCAATACCAATTGCTTTGGTACCATCAAATAGAACACGTGTAACATTGGAATTTGTTTTTAAGGTCAGATTTTCACGCTTGAGTGCAGGTTTTAGAAATACAGATGCAGAGCTTGCACGAAATCTTCGTCCAATACTCAGCTGATAATACCCTACGCCATTTGTTGTTTGGCCATTAAAATCTGAATTGAAGGGTAGCCCATATTCCTGGGCAGCGTTCAACCATGCATGACAGGCTGGATTGTGGTTTCGTAAATTTGAAATTGGCATTTCGCCATTACGACCATGATATTGATCATCTCCACCTTGATAGTTTTCGATGTTTTTGAAAAAAGGTAAGACATTATTCCATGACCAACCTTCCGCACCCAAATCTTGCCAATCATTAAAATCATCATGTTGCCCACGCATATAGATCAAACCATTTATTGAACTTGACCCTCCAACGATACGGCCTCTTGGCCACAAAATGCCTCTATTACCATCTCCTTCTGAGGGTTCTGTTTTGAAGACGCGTGAAAAGCGAGGATCATAGATTGTACGAAAATATCCAACAGGTAGTTTTAACCATGGATTCCGATCAACTTTACCTGCTTCAAGGAGCAAAACATTGCAAGAAGGGTCTTGTGATAGGCGGTTGGCAAGGAGTGATCCTGCTGAACCTGAACCTACAATGATGTAATCGTATTTTGAGTTCATTTTGTTAACTCTACATTCACTTTTATTATTTTTGAATGTACTGAGAGGAAATCTTGATAGTGTTGATCGCTAATGCCGATACCAACAGAGTTACCGATGTCTATTTTCCCATATGTTAATTTTGGTGCAAATAAATCTTCTCGAAGAGGATTTATATTACTATCAATTTCTAACAAACCATTACCACCTACAGCTGCAAGAAGATGGGCCGATGTGGCAAGTCCAATTCCGCCAGCTAAATAATGCGGGCAATATCTAGCTCCTGATTTGAGGATATTTTTTATTACAGGTAGGTTGCCACTAATTCCTCCCCATTTACAAATGTCAGGTTGAATTATATCGAGTTGACCATGCGAGATTGCATTATTAAAATTTTCAGTACCCATGATATTTTCACCCGCTGCAAGGGGGATAGGAGAAGCTAATTTAATCTTTTGCCAAGCGCTGGCTGGTGAGGTGGCTATAATTGGTTCTTCTAACCATTTAAGTGGAAATGCAGCTAATTTTGGTAATATTTTAATTGTTTTCTCAACAGACCAGCCTTGATTGGCATCTGCCATCATTTCTTCGTTACCTAATAAGTTGTCAGCTATAGCCTTGAGATTTCTTAAGTCTGTATCATCTCCAAAACCGATCTTTAGTTTGAATGCCGTATAGCCTAGATCTCTACAACGCTCTACCGTTTCTAACGATCCAGTGGGATTAATGCCGCTCGCATAAGTTTTGACAACTGAGTGTTTCCCGTTGATAATCTGATAAAGGGGTGCATTCGCGCGTTTGGCAATGATATCCCATATGGCGCAATCAATGCCTGCTATGCATTGCGCAATTGGGCCAAATTCACCGGATTGAATTGCTAAGCGTTCGAATTGGGTGCTCAATTTATTAAAACACGTTGCTGGATCTTTGAAAGTTTGGCTCATAAGCGCTGGCAGAATTGTTTCCTGCAATAATCGTGCGCGATGTTCTGCCCCACAGGAGGGAAAATTACACCATATTTCGCCCAAACCCTTAACACCATCAGACGTTTCTAGTTGCAGATAAACCGCTGGGCGATCAATCATGCTTCCAAAGGATGTTCTAACAGTCGTTTCACAGGGGGTGCGCATAACAATGATTTGCGCAGAGGTAATCGAAAGTGATAAATCTACGTTCGCGTGATCTTTTGCTAGCCAGTCCAGCATTTAGTTTTCCAATTCCAAGTTAAAACGAGAATACATCTTTTCGGGTATATATGAAGCTGGTGTTGCTAACATTAAACGCAAAACATATAATTCATACGAACTCACTTTTATGTATTAGTTATTATTAAAACATACTTTATTTTTGATGTGAAGTACCCTTATTATGATGGATATATATCTTTTATGGCATATAAGCTTACACTTTTTATTGATGGAAAGCCTTATGATTTCGCAAAAAAACATAATAACTTCTATACTTAAATTACCCTTGAAGCATGGACGGCGTTTTGTTGCAATTGTAGGGCCTCCTGCAGGTGGAAAGTCCACTTTAGCAAATGAACTACAGCAGCAAATTTCTGGATCTTGCGTTGTTCCAATGGATGGATTTCACCTATCCAACGAGGAGCTCAAAATGGCTGGTTTGTATGATCGTAAAGGATCACCAAAAACCTTTGATGTTGGGGGACTAGAATTGATTTTAGAAAAGATTTTGGAGGGTGGCAATATTATGTTTCCTACTTTTGATCGAAGTCTTGACCGCGTTATTCAAAATGGAGGAATGGTTAAATCTGATGATCACACAATCTTAGTAGAGGGGAATTACTTAATTTTAAATCAGGAACCATGGAAAAAACTTAGTAAATATTGGGATTTTTCAATTATGCTTGATGTACCTCAAGAGATAATTGAAAAACGGATATTGGATCGTTGGGCGGCAAATGGATTTGATGCAAATCAAGCAGCACTTAAATTAAAGAATAATGATCTACTCAATGCAATGGTCATAAAGAATAATTCATTAGAAGCCGATTATTGCTTATGCTTCTGCTAGAAGTTTAATTCCGTGCTTTTCCAGATTCAAGGAGCGCTATTTCTGCTAGCTCAATCATCTTAATTTCATATTCTGATTGAGACCAAGTGCAGTCTAAGACTAGTCTTTCCCAGTTTTCAACGGTTAGAAGTGTCCAGAGAATATCAGTTGCGACTTGTTCAGAGAGATCAGATTTAAGTTTTCCATCTTTTTCTATTGCTCTAACTGCAGCCTGGCATCCGTGTCTAACTGCTTGCATCCGTTCATCCCATGCTTCTGCCGCTGCTTTATCATTTTCGCGCATATTTCTTAATGCGACTGATATACCATGTATTTCTGGAATATAGCCTCCCCAAGCTTTGATAAAGAAATGCAGACGTTCGATTCCTGACCCTGCAGCCCGACTTAGCTCTAAGCGCTGGTTTACTTTTTTTACTTTATCTATGTGCTTTGTTGTTGCGATTAGAAGTTCAGCACGTGTTGGGTAATGAAGGTAAAGAGCTTGACGGCTTATACCTACCGCCGTTGCTATATCGGACATTCGATTTTTATCACTTCTTGTTTCCAATACCTTCCACGTGGTTTCGAGTATTCGCGTTTTTGTTTGTTCACTTGACATCATGTCAAGATAAATACTACTTAGAAGATGTCAACTTTACATTGTGTCAAGTAGGCGAATGTAATGTATGGGGTTATTTAATGAATATCATCGTATTTGGAGCCACTGGAAGTATTGGACGTCTCGCAGTAGACGCACTTTTAAAAGGTGGCCATACAGTAACAGCATTTGCTCGAAATCCAGAGAAACTTAAGATCAAAAACACCAAGCTTATTTATTCTTCTGGAGATGTATTAAATCGCGTCGATGTACTTGAAGCAATAATGGGCCAAGATGTAGTTTTGATTACACTTGGTTCAGGTATGTCGCGAAAAAGTATTGTCCGTTCAAAGGGCACACTAAATATAATAAATGCTATGCAATCTCAAAGAATTTCTCGGCTCATTTGTCAGTCAACTCTCGGTGCTCATGAAAGTTGGGCAAACCTAAATTTTTGGTGGAAACATGTGATGTTTGGAGCTATTATAAAACCAGTTTTTAAGGATCATGAACTACAAGAAAACCTTATTCATGCAAGTGGGCTCGATTGGACAATTGTTCGTCCAAGTGCTTTCACAAATGGCCCTGCTACAAAGTCTTTTAAAGAAAATTTTTCACCAAGTGAACGTAACTTATCACTGAATATTTCGCGTGCAGATGTTGCCACTTTTCTCAGTCAGCAAATAGATAATACTTCTTATTTGAGATGTGCTGTTGCTATCTCTAACTGATGATCTTACTTAAGCACATTAAATTATGGTTAAGTGAAATGAACCGAAATTTCAGACGACCTTTAATGATTTGATCTGATATGTACTCTCATTTGTCTAAAAGAGTCCCCACTTACTGACCTTAAGTAGCTGTTTTAGATCAATAAAACTATTTTATTTATATCTAGTTTCTCAACCAGTCCCAATATAATTAACTTGAGCTATATATACTCGAATAGTTGCATGCGCCTGCGCATAGGTGCCAATTAAATTGTGAGGCTTGCTCCACAATAAAATAAGAGTATTGCTGAAATATTGAACGAAATGAAGGCCATAACAGTTCTTGGGGGTAAATAGCATATGAGTACTGTTAGGCCATATGATTTAAGGTTTTTATAGCTACAGCGTAAAAAAGGATAAGAATATCAAATACTTGTTTATCATAATTATTATTTTATTTTCAATTTTAGCCTACGTACGTCTTGCGCAGGTTCATCCAATTTACAATATCCCAAATTCAACTTCTAACCAACTTTCAAGTAAAGGTTTTGTACTCATAAAAGCCTATACAGGGAGCAAAAACGAATTTTATGAAGAAATTACAAAAGTAGCATTAGGGACACCTCGCACATTATTACTTTCTAATGACCCATTACAATTTATAACCCGGTCAAAATTTTTAGGATTTCCTGATATCACAGCCATAGACATTCAAGACGGAAATTTGATTATTTATGCTACTTCAGTATTTGGACAGCTTGATTTTGGTGTTAATCGTGCGCGAGCCTTAAAATGGGTAAGCATAGTAAAAAATTCATTACCTGTGGATTCCATTATTGAGTGGTAATGATATGATTTGCATGTGTTTAGCCACTATATATCCCATCATAAACTTGTCAAAAGTTAAGGTGCGATATACATCAATCGATGTAAGGAGTTTATAATGGTTCTCAGATTGGAAGGGGTTAAAAAATCTTTTCGTAATAACGAAGAGCTTGTTCCAGTTTTACAAGGGGTCAGTTTTGAGCTTGAGGCTAGTGATACTTTGGCATTGCGTGGAGAATCTGGTAGTGGGAAAAGTACGTTACTTCATATAGCAGGCGCTTTAGAGGCTGCAGATGCAGGTCGAGTTTGGGTGTCTGGTAAAGAACTAACACAGCTCAACGATGGTCAGCGTGCTCAATTACGTAGAAAAGACATCGCCTTAATTTTCCAACAGTTCAATTTAATTCCTTCCCTAACTGTGGCTGCTAATATTGCATTCCAATCTGCGTTATCAGGAACGCCAGACTTGGTTCATATAAAACATATTGTTTCCGCTTTAGGCTTAGAAGAACAAATGCAAAAATATCCAGAGGCTCTATCTGGTGGGCAACAACAGCGCGTTGCCATCGCACGGGCAATTGCAGCAAAGCCGAAGTTGTTGCTCGCAGACGAGCCTACCGGTAATCTTGATGAAATAACTGCCCAAAGTGTGTTGGATCAAATGCTAAAACTAGTTGCACAAACAGGTACTGCATTGATGATTGTAACTCATTCCACAAACATAGCTGCCCGCATGAAACGTCAATTGCAACTTCGTAATGGGCTTTTGGAATGATTGCTTGGTGCCTGAAGGCGCTTTTATCGCATTGGTGGCGTAATCCAGTTCAATTATTTGCATATTTAGCAGGGCTTGCTTTAGCTACCGCACTTTGGTCTGGGGTACAGGCTATTAACTCTGAAGCTCGTGCAAGCTACGATGCTGCGGCCAAAACATTAGGTGAGGGACAGTATGATCTGTTGATCCCAAAGCAGGGTAACCGCATTCCTCAAGATGTTTATGTTTTGCTTAGAAAATCAGGTTGGCTAGTCTCACCTGTAATTGAGGCGCGTATTAATGATGTGCGTCTTTTAGGCATTGATGTTGTGACTTCTGCTACAGGGTTACCTAATTTAGCTAATGGGCAATCTGCGATTACTTACGATACCTTATTTGCAAATGAAGAAACTGCGCTTAAAGTTTCTATGTTGGCTAATGTTACCGTGGATAAAAGTATTGCACCGGGCATAGCCATAGGTGACATTGGTCTTGTTCAAAGGATCCTAAAGCGGGATGATTTGACCCGCCTCATTTTATTGCCAAATCAACCTATTAAACAGCCAAGCCTAGGTATGGTTGCTCCCAATTTACGGATTCAATCCGCACATGCAGTTGCAAACGTTACGGAACTTACGGGTAGCTTTCATTTAAACTTAACTGCCTTTGGCTTGTTAAGTTTTGTAGTTGGTTTGTTTATAGTAAACAGCACTATTGGTTTAGCATTTGAACAAAGGCGGGGTATGATCCGCACTGTTCGCTCGCTTGGCGTGCCAATGCGCACTCTTATTGCGCTAATTACTTTTGAGATGATGACTTTAGCTGTGATCGGGGCGGGGCTTGGTATTATTTTGGGTTATTTTATTGCAGCTTTTTTGCTACCAGATGTTGCTGCAACATTGAGGGGTCTCTATGGTGCGCAAATCTCAGGCACACTTGAATTACGTGCCTCTTGGTGGGTATCAGGCATGGTGCTTGCATTAATTGGTACAGCTGTAGCACTTTCATCAAGGATTTGGCAGATTGTACAAATGCCACTTTTGGCAAGTGCCAAACCTCGTGCATGGGTTGTTGCAACCGCATCACGTTTTCGATTGCAATTAATTATAGCAATTACATTGTTATTTTCCACAGTGCCATTAGCCATGACCTTGGAAGGTTTGCTGGCTGGATTTATTTTGTTGGGGTGTTTACTAATTGGTGCAGCATTGGCTTTACCCCCCTTGCTGGGCGGCCTTCTAACTTTGGTTCAAAAGTATACTGTTGCGCCAGTTTGGGAATGGTTTTGGGCTGATACTAGACAGCAACTGCCAGGGCTTAGCCTTGCGCTTATAGCTCTTTTATTAGCAGTCTCAGCCAATATTGGCGTTTCAACTATGGTGTCAAGCTTTCGACAAACCTTCATAGCGTTTCTTGATCAAAGGCTAGCACCAGAACTCTTCGTGGAGGTTGATACCGCTGAACAAAGTGCTGCATTAGAAATGTTTTTAATGAACCGCCAAATTGAGGTTTTGCCCTTACTTTCAACGCAAGTCGTAATAGCTGATTTACCTGTAGATCTATATGGTATCCGTGTTGGCCAAACTTATCGAAATAACTGGATTTTTTTAGATAATACTCTCAATGCATGGGATGTTATTGAGAGAGGTAAGGCAGTTGTTGTCAATGAACAATTTGCACGACGTGCTGACCTCTGGGTTGGAAGTCTAGTACAAGTGAGCCGTGATTTAATACTACCTATTGCAGGAGTAGTTGGTGATTATGGTAATCCGAAAGGGCAGATTATTATAACTGAACGAATATTTAAAGATTTATATCCAAATCTCTACGCATCAAATTTTGGGGTGCGCACTAAAGATGCAGCTCAATTACGTAGCCAAATTGTAAATACGCTTGGCATTAAAAATAACGCAATTATTAACCAAGTGGGAATAAAGGCACTATCACTTGAGGTTTTTGAGAGAACGTTTGTAGTCACATCGGCTTTAAATGTTTTAACACTAGGCGTTGCTGGCTTTGCTATTTTGATGAGTCTTCTGACATTGGCTGATTTGCGTGTACCACAGCTTGCCCCTGTTTGGGCATTAGGGCTCACACGTCGCCGTTTGGCGTGGTTAGAGTTATTGCGTGCAGTCTTGCTGGCTGGAATAGTCTTTGTTTGTGCTATTCCTATGGGCCTTGCACTTGCATGGATATTACTGACAATTATCAATGTTGAGGCATTTGGATGGCAATTACCAATGTATTTGTTTCCGCTTAAATATGTAGAATTAGGAGGTTATGCTTTAATTGCTGCGTTTTTAGCTGCCATGTGGCCTGCTGTTCGCCTTATGCGTACGCCACCATCAACTTTATTGAGGGTCTTTGCTAGTGAACGTTAAAATATTATTTTTTATATTTTGGTTGCCTTTTAGCGCTGTTGCGCAAGGGTTTTCTGATCTTGGCTCCAGGGCTGATGGGTTTGCAATCCCAGAGCTGAATTCAACTTTTAGCTTTCCTAGTGATCACGGTGCACACCCTGAATATAGGATTGAGTGGTGGTACTTAACTGCGAACTTGAATGGTTCAGATGGTAAAAAGTACGGTTTACAATGGACCCTCTTTAGAACTGGGCTCACACCAGGAGAGGCTGAAGGCTGGCGATCGCCACAAGTATGGTTTGCGCATGCTGCAGTCACCACACCTGATCAACACTTTGCCACTGAACGTTTTGCTCGTGGTGGGATAGGGCAGGCGGGAGTGGAGACAACCCCGTTTCGTGCTTGGATCGATGAATGGATGTTAGATGGTGAAGACTTTCAAAAGATGACCCTCACTGCAAATGGGCCTAATTTTGGATATGACATGTCACTTCAAGCAAATGGTCCATTAGTTTTTCATGGTGATAAAGGTTATTCGGTTAAATCGGAACAAGGCCAAGCCAGTTATTATTATTCACAGCCATTTTTTAAAATTGACGGAATGCTGAAATTACCTTCTGGTAACATTGAAGTGGAAGGGAATGCTTGGCTTGATCACGAATGGTCGTCACAGCCATTGTCAGATGATCAATTGGGTTGGGATTGGTTCTCGTTATCGTTTGTGGATGGTGCAAAATTGATGGGTTTTCAACTACGCCAAAAAGATGGATCACTTTACAGCTCTTCGACTTGGATCTCACCTGATGGCAGCACTTCATCCTATCCAAATGGTGCATTCGCAGCTATTCCACTAAATATAAAGTCAATAAAAGATCATAATATGCCTATTAAGTGGCGTGTAACTTTGCCAGATAAAAATGTTGATGTAGTTGTAATTGCTCATAACCCTGATGCTTGGATGGAACTATCAATCCCCTACTGGGAGGGACCAGTTAACGTTTCAGGCAGCCATTTAGGGCATGGATATTTAGAGATGACTGGTTATTAATAATGCAAACGATCTAAATGCTTTTCTAGATGAGGTATGGGTTATATTGGCCCACAATTAAAATACTGCCACCTACTTCCCCAGATTGGATACTAGCCTATAATTTCATGAATTATTCCACTGTTTCAACGAGATGCAAAGGTATGTTTTGCATGGCGTCTCTATAGAGGACAAATGGGGCAATTTTAAGCTCATTTGCAAATATTGGCTCGCAGACAGGAAATAACTTAAACACTAAGAATATTCAAAATTGGAGTGCTGTAATTCTTAAAGATAGTATACTTTAGGAGTATAAATTATACTATTTAGTATTTTCATATATCTTTTTTTGCTTACGCCTACACGTCTACCTCCGGTAGGAGATAGTTACTCATGTTAAAAATGTTTGTAATGATATTTCGGTATTATTCCATGGCGCAAAATCAAGAGAAGTTATTTAAACTTATTGCAAAATATAAGTATTTGGAATTTTAAATTATGGGTAAAGTAGAAAACATTGACCCAAGCGACATTTATATTATAAACAATGAAGCCCAATGCGTGGCACTTTCAATTACAACATCCATAGTAGATGCAAATGATCGTGAAATGTTTAGCCGCCGATCATTCAGTGAATATGTTGAGATTGATTGTGCAAAATCATCAAATCATTTTCCAATCCAGAGTGACATAGGATCTAAGCTTTTTAAAACTGTAAGCAACATAGACATCCATGGCTCAAATAAGAGTTTGTCCAATTCGGTTGGAGGCTCTGTTGCCTGATAATTTAGTTTACATAGAAAATAACGGCAACTACTTCCTCGCTGGCGATGGAAACAGATACTATATCATCGACCGAATAGGTTATAATTTAAATACCCATGAAAGCAATGGGAACTACAGCCTTGCTGAGGGTGGTATATATAACCAATATTATATCTTTGATAGTAATGGAAATAGCATTGGGCTGACTGACTTCAGCGGCAATCCGGTAAGCTCGAATAATGGCTATAGTGTGGTTCAAGCTGAAGAGGGACCGGATGGAGGCTTTCATGTTTTGTGGTCTGGCCCTCAAGGAATAATCCCATCTGTTGAGCCAATCATGGCGTGGAAAGTTGATGCCTCTGGCCAGTATCAAAATCATATCATTGAAAATATAGATTATCATGAAACAACGTTCCAAGTTGATTTGAATGGTGGAGGCATATCCACTTTATCACATGACAGTAATACTGGCCTGACTGACATAAGTGGAAACCAAAATCATATTATAAATAATAGTATTGTATTAAAAAATATACACGGCACCCCCGTTGGTCCAGATTCATTCGGAGATAATCCAGTTAAATGGAACGCAGTTCAGGTTGAACAAAATGCAGCTGGTGGTTTTGAAGTTATGTGGATCGACGTTGGGAGTGATACTCCCCTTGATCCCTTGGCGTGGAAAACTGAGGCGACGGGTAAATACATAATTCATAAAATTTTAACTGATGAATTACGTAATGCACATGAGAGTTCATATAAAGTTGATCTGGATGGCGATGGCCGTGTAACTTTGGAAACCAACGGTGTTTATGAGCTCGCAATAAGTGGAAATCAGTATCAGATTATTGAAATAGGTGGTGGTAGTTTAAATTACCTGGAATCCAACGATGATTACAAGCTCGCAAAGGGTGGCGACCAATTTTATATTGTTGATAGCAGTGGCAATAGCATCAGATATGGAGAGGGTGACTACATTAAATCTTTACGTGTAGATGGCTGGACTGATCTCCAAGTTGAAGAAACTGATGCCAATTGGGGTGGCTTTGAAGTCCTGTATTATAACGAATCTTGGATTGGATCAAATGGTGGATACTTGTCACATAGATTTAATGCAGCAGGCGAACATCAAACTTTAGTCTACCAATCAGTAGACCGCCATGAGTCATGGTTTCAGGTTGATCTAAATAATGATGGAAACATAGCAAGTGAATCACATAATAGATATGGTGGATTGACTGATATCAGCGGCAACAAACATCATGAGTTGGATGGCTATGGTGCAAGTGGTACAGCCACTAGCTTTGGTAATTCAAATAGGAGTGACGG
>ERZ767114.1000-NODE-1000-length-14210-cov-2.492323_pt1 | contig 14210 bp, 10 predicted proteins | sample MGYA00374952_ERZ767114 | MGnify/ENA primary metagenome ERZ767114 (study PRJEB28939, sample SAMN06267156) | marine metagenome | isolation source: Columbia River Estuary | place: USA:Columbia River Estuary, USA | collected 2012-05-05 ...
AAACAACAACATCAGACAATGGTTTTTTTGTGGTATCGGATTGCCCGAAAACGTATACTCCATTTGCTGTTAAACATAACAGTAACAGCAATTTTCTGTTGATTAAAAACATGTTTTAAATTAAAATGAAAAAAATAAATAAGTAGCAGTTGCTAGTTTTTATTAATTCATTTTCGGAGGCAGGTAAGGCTTTTCAATGGAGGTAAAAACAAGATTGGATTGCAACGTAGGAAAATTAGGACTCGTTTTATAAATTAGTATAAATTTGTTTTCCTTTTGAATATGAATATAGGGTGCAAATACCCACTTGAAAATTTGCTGTGATTTGCTAGAACTTTCTTTTTGTTGTTGCGCTAATTGAATATGTTTTTGATCTAATGAAATTTCAGGCGCATCAGCTAATGCCGTTATAGTCAATCCTATTTCAGACTTAACTATATGTATTACATCATACAACATTCCATTATAGATAAACTCAGTGCCTTTATCTTCCCAGTCATAGCCGATGGGCAAATGATCCATCGAAGAAACATGAAATTTAATTAGCCCATCCATCTGCTCCAATGGGTGTGTATTGATATATTTAATCCGTGCTATTTTATATTGTTGTTTTTCATAAACATGATATAAAGGAAGGCCACAGATTGAAATAATCAATGAAACCAAACAGATTATAGTGATCGCTTTTTTCAATACCCTAAGGTAGTAATTTTTACGATAAAGGAAATCAAATGACTTACATCATTTATGACTAAAAACAGCTTAATTATATAAATAAATGAGGTAATTATCCATTATATTAAATAATTTTACAGCACATGTTACATTTTATATATAATCCCAAGGCAGGCTATGATAATGCAGCGCTTAAGGCAAATATTTTAAAAAAATTACAAACTATTCCAAATAGTAAAGTATGGGTAACAACCAAAGTTTTGGAGGCAGTTTCTTTTACAAAAATTGCAATTGAAGATAAAGCAAGTAGGATTATTGCGGTTGGTGGTGATGGTACTGTGAATGAAGTGGCATCTGTTTTAACTGAAACAACGATCCCCTTAGGAATTATACCTATCGGCTCCGGTAATGGTTTAGCCAGACACTTAAATATTCCACTACAATTTGATGCCGCACTTGATAAAGCCATCAATGGTCATGAAATAGCAATTGATGTTGGTTTAATCAATAATAAAATGTTTTTTTGCACAGCAGGAATTGGATTCGATGCAAAAGTGGCACAGCTTTTTGCAAAAAGTAAAAAAAGAGGATTTTTCAATTATATCAAAGCCACCTTATCCGCTTTAACAATTTACAAGCCAATTGAAATTAGCATCAATCATGGCCCAATGCAGAAAGTGTTTTCACTCACATTTGCAAATGCTAGCCAATTTGGAAATAATGCCTATATTTCCCCCTTTTCAGATTTACAAGATGCTTATTTAGAGATGGTAAAAATTAAACCCATTCATCTTTTAAATGCCGGATTGTTGGTCATGCAGCTTTTTAGTAAAAAAATTCATCAGTCAAGTAAAGTGGATATACAATCTATAAAATCAATCACTATTCAATGTAGCGGAAAGGAGCCTTTACATATGGATGGAGAAGCCCTGCTGACAGAAAGTGCAACCCTTGAAATTAGCATTGATCCACTTGCCTTATTGGTGATTGTATAATACATTTATTAGATATTTGAAGCTTTTTAAACAAACCACTAAACTATAAATCTGAAATGCACAATTAATTAGCAAATGCAACAAAATATTTATCATAAGAAACTATCTTTACTCCCTAAATTCATTTTTCATGTTTGAAACAAAACGCCCCCAAGCGACATTCCACAAAATTTCATTTCTTACCTTATTATTTTCTTTTGCCTACTTTTTTGCAAATAGTCAAAGCAATTTTAAAGCCAAAATCACTTCCCTTTCTGGAAAACCAGTTATTGGCGCAACGGCTAGTTTACTCAACACTTCATTTAAAAATCTAACTGATAGCAATGGACATGTCACATTCAATAATATTCCAGAAGGAAAATATGAATTAGCCATTACTTCTTTAGGTTTTGCAACTAGTATAAATTCAATTACGATTACAGCTAAAACAAACTTGAATGAAATACAAATTATTAAATTAGCGGATGCATTAGTGCAATTAGAAGATGTCGTTATCACTGCACAAAAAAAAGAAGAACTACTACAAAAAGTACCTATCAGTATCACAGCATTTAATAGTACACAAATTGAAAAGTTTAGATTTTGGAACAACAAGGACATCAGTGGATTTGTACCGAATTTATATAGTGCTGATCCAGGTGACAATCGTGATGTAGTTTCCATTAGAGGTATAGCCACCACTTCCTATGACCCAGCAGTGGCCACCTATATTGATGGTGTGAACCAATTTAATTTAGATACCTATATACCAGCATTAAACGACATCGAACGCATTGAAATACTACGTGGGCCTCAAGGAAGCTTGTATGGACGAAATGCAATGGGTGGTGTAATTAATATCATCACCAAGCAGCCTAGCAATAAAGTTACCGGGAGCGGCGAAGTGAATGTGGGCAATTATGGTATTCGCAGGTATAATGCAAATATTAAATCACCCATTATAAAAGATAAATTATTTTTTGGGGCAGCCTTGCTTTATAATGATCGCGATGGATTTTACACCAATGATTTCAATAAAAGCAGTTATGACAAGCAATATACTTTTTCAGGTAATTACTTTGTTAAATATATTCCAACTACGAATTGGCAGTTCACTTTAAATGTAAAACATTATAATAGTGAAAATAAAGGGGCATTCCCATTAGTTTTTGGAACAGAAGAAGCCCTAAGTAATCCATACAAATTAAATCAAAATGGCATTACGACCATGATGGATAATACACTGAATACTTCTTTAGCGATCCAACATACTGGTAGCAAAGTTAATTTCAGTAGCATCACTGCATACCAAAAAAATTATAGATACTATGATTTACCTATTGATGGCGACTTTTCACCCATCGACGCTATTTCAGTTGTAAATAATTATGGAAAAAGCTGGAATAATATCAAGGCGTATACGCAAGAATTCAAATGGAGTTCCGCTCCAACTGCCACCAATCGTTTAAACTGGACAGCCGGCGCCTATCTTTTTTACCAAGATGCCCCAGTAAAACAAGGAACCCGTTTTGGTAAAGATGCCAATTTAATGATGATTGGTGATTCTTTGTTTACATTAATGAACAGTACTAGTACAACAAAAAAGGGAATTGCATTTTTTGGACAAGCAACCTATGCATTAACTAGTAAACTAAATATAACTTTTGGATTAAGAAATGATTACGAGCAACAAAATCAAACAGTCGCAGGCTTTTACCAGCATGACCCTTTACCTAAATTTTTTCAAATTGTATCAGACACCAGTGCAAGCATCAATTTTAATGCATGGTCCCCTAAAATTTCATTAGATTATAATTTAAATTCTGCTTCATTAGTTTATGCTATGTATAGTAAAGGATACCGCACTGGTGGATTGAGTCCATTAGGATCCGACCCTTCGCAACCACCATTAATAGGATACCTTCCTGAGCATAGCAATAATTTTGAAGCAGGAATTAAAAATACTTGGTTAAACAATACACTAAAATTAAATTTATCCTTATTCTATATACAAATTAAGGACGCACAAGTACCCACACTTGTATTACCAGATGCTATTACCATCATAAAAAATACGGGTATATTAAATAGCAAAGGCGTTGAGGCCGAAATTATGTATACACCTGCAAAAGGTGTCATCATCCAATATAATGGGGGTATCACTGATGCTTTAATTAAAGCATCTGGTAAGCGTCCAGTATTTACGCCAGATAACACAAACGCGATTGCAATACAATACAGCAAAACTATCAATGCAAAAATTAGTGGTTTTATAAGAAGCGAGACCAGGTTTATAGGGAATACTTATTTTGATAGTAGTAACGAAATAAAACAAAGGCCTTATTGCATCAATAATTTCAGTATGGGCGTAAATAAAAACAAAATGAGTGTTGTTTTGTGGTCAAAGAACATATTCAATCAAAAATATATCTCCTATGCCTACGATTTTGGTGCAGTTCATTTAGGTGATCCTGCTACATTTGGAATAAGCATATCTAGTAAGTTTTAATAAACAATAAATAAAAAGAAATGATACCAGTTAATTCCTACGCAGCAATGTCTTCCAATACCCCATTAGAAGCATACCATTTTGAAAGAAGAGCAGTAGGACCAGATGACGTACAAATAGATATTTTATTTTGTGGCGTTTGTCATAGTGATTTACACCAAGTGAAAAACGAATGGGGTGGATCACAATATCCTATGGTACCCGGACATGAAATTGTAGGCAAAGTTTTATCCGTAGGAACGAATGTAACAAAATTTAAAGTGGGTGATCTTGCTGGTGTAGGTGTGATGGTCGATAGTTGTAAAACATGTAAAACATGCGCAAAAGATTTAGAACAATATTGCGAAGAAGGATTTGTAGGCACTTATAATAATAAGGAAAGGAATAGTGATAATATTACTATGGGCGGCTATGCTACACAAATTGTAGTGGATGAATATTACACCTTTAAAATAGCTCCCTCCTTACCGCTAGCTGCAGTTGCTCCTTTATTATGTGCAGGTATTACTACCTATTCCCCATTGGTTTATGCAGGTGTAAAAAAGGGAATGAAAGTGGCAGTAGTAGGACTAGGTGGACTAGGCCATATGGGTGTAAAATTTGCAGTGTCATTTGGCGCTGAGGTGACAGTGATAAGCACATCCCCATCAAAGGAAGCTGATGCTAAAAAACTTGGTGCTACTCATTTTTTAGTGAGTACTGATAAAGAAGCTATGAGCAAGTATAACAGTTATTTTGATGTTATACTAGATGCCATTTCTGCAAATCACGACTATACTGCCTATTTAAATTTACTAGGTATTGATGGTAAATTAATGGTAGTGGGCCTACCCATTGAATCACCTAAAGTGCAGCCTTTTTCATTGGTGACCAATAGACGCAGTGTGATTGGATCATGTATTGGAGGTATGAAGGAGACACAGGAGATGCTGGACTATTGTGCAGAACATAATATAGTGTCCGAAATAGAATTAATTCCAATGCAAAAAATTAATGAGGCATACGATCGAATGCTTAAAGGAGATGTCAAATATCGATTTGTTATTGACCTGGCATCTTTAAAATAATACATATATACAGGTATTTAAAGGCTTCATTCATCACAATGAAGCCTTTTTTATGCCATAATTGTTTAGTTTTGGACCGCTGCATGAAAAACACTTTAACCTTCCTACTTATACTGTCATCAATCACCTATGGCATTGGCCAAAATGTAATTAAGCCAACGCTATTAGGGGGCATTTCTGGTACTATTCAAGATGCAAAAAATGGGAAGCCCGTTCCTGGCGCAACAGTGATGTTGTATGCTAAATCAAATACGAAAAATAATAAAATAATTACGTCAGATAAAAACGGCGAATTTTTGTTTGAAAAGATTCCTTTTGATTACTATCAAATAAATATAAAATCGCTTGGATTTTCTTTATTTACCATTGACAGCATTTTACTAAGGGCAGAAAAAGATGAAATATATTTTAGTGAAATTCAATTGAAAGATTCTTCGACCATGTTACAAGAAGTGGTGGTGTATTCGGAAAAAAAGTTAATTGAAGAGAAAGATGGTATTCTAACATACAATGTTGGCGAAAGTCCATTGAGCAATGGTGCGAGCACCGCTGAAATGTTAAAAAATATGCCAATGGTAAACGCCAATCCAGATGGCAGTATAACTGTAAAAGGAAAGGCGCCGCTTATTTTAATTGATGAAAAACCTTCTAACTTAAATGCACAACAATTAGCAGAATTACTAGAAAGCTTGCCCGCCAATATGGTTGAGAAAGTGGAGTTAATGCAAACGCCCCCTGCCGAATATGCTACCTATGACGGAAGTGTAATTAATATTGTTACTAAAAAGGGACGCGTAGGCTACTACCAAAAGCTTTGGTTAAGTGCGGGCACCAATGGACAAAGAACAGGAGGCACTTATCTAAGTTATAAATCAAAAAAAATAACGTTTAATGGGCATTTCAATATTGCTAAATATAATGTGATTGGTAATTCGAGGTCCACGCGACAAAATATATATACAGACTCAACCAATTTCCTCAATTCTAAAAGCAATTATATCAATAAAACATCAAGCCCAACTGTCCGACTTGAATCAAATATTGATATTAATAAACAAAAAAACATAGAGCTGGTTTACCAGGGTATCATAAGTAATATTGACAACGTGACCAATGCGGACTATACCAATCTGAACAATAAATTACAAGTATGGAAGGCAAGTAAAAGAACAGTCAATTATGACGGAAACACCTATAACCATGGTTTTTCTGGGACTTACAATTGGAAAAGAGCAAAACAAAAGAGCGAAAAATTAAATATTCATACTGGGCTCAATTTTGGAAAAGGGGTGAATGATAAAAGATTTTATCAGCAATATCTTTTAAATGATTTAACACCGAGTGGTCAGGATTCTACCCAAAACCAATTTGTTGATAATTATAGTACTTCCTACTATATAAGAACAAATTATAGTAAACCATTAGTTAAAAATGAAAAAACAATACTGAATGCAGGTATTAATTTCACCAACAACGATGAGCATACTATTTTAAACGCCTCCTATTTAAATAAAGCAACAAATACACTTAATGACAATGAGCTATTGAGTAGTAATTTTATTTTTAATCAAGGCATAGCGACAAGCCGTATTGGCCTTACTTTTATTTTAAATAAAGGATGGAGAATATCATTTGGCGAACAAGCGGAATACACTTTAACCAGCTTCCAATTTCTTAAAGGTACTGCCCCAAATACAAAAAATGATTATTGGCGATTTTTACCAAACATTTCATTCAGAAAAGAATTTAGCAATAAACTAAACAGTACAATTACCATTAGAGAAACAATAAGAAGGCCTACCATTATTGAGCTAAACCCCAATATCGATTACACAGATGTGTATAATGTACGTTTTGGAAACCCCTTCATCAAACCTACATTAACACAAAATATTGAGTATAATTTAGGGTACAATACCAATAAATTAAATATCAATAGTAGTTTTGGTTACAATAAAGTAAAAGAAGTATTTACAACCATTCGAACTTTAGTGGCTACAGGTAGAACACAAACCACCTACCAAAATATTTCTGATCAGGAAGAGTATCATGTTAATTTTTGGTCAGGCATTACCGTCACTAGAAAGTTTAAAGTTAATTTGAGCACAGGTATACACTATAACAAATACAGTCCAATTGATAAAATAAAGTACAAATATATGGATGGCGGCTCCTATTATACGGGCCTCAACTATAGCTATATGCCCAATAGCCTTACTACCATTGAAGCGAACAACAAATACAGAAGCTATGCAACACCACAGGGAATATCAAGAAGTAATATAAGTATGCAAATTAGTATGCAACGAAAATTAATGAACAAAAAGGTCAATGTAAATATTTCAGCTACTGATCCTTTTGGCTTAACCAAATATAAAGGATACACAGAAGGACCCAATTTTATCATCGATAGCTATAGTATTACAAATGTCAGAAACTTTAAATTGACCATTAGCTACCAGTTCAATAAAACCTATACGCAAAAGTTAACGCCTGAAAAATAATTGAACTATAACTTCGTATAATTTCCGTAAATATCAACATCAAAAATATTGAATACATTGTATTGGTCTAAAATAGCTGCTAATTCGTAGCGCAAAATGGGCCTTCGTAAGTTAAAATTTTCAAGCCCGATTGATTGCCACCTCAATTCAAATGTTTTATTTATTTTTTCACTTGTATTATTAGATAAGGTAGCTGCAAACAATAATGCATCTCCAACTGTAACCTCCCTATCACTTATCATTTTCTGAGATGTAAATTTTTTATTCCATGCAATTGAAAATTCATTCCATTTTACTTTATCATTAGGATTAAAATAGGTGGCATTGGCCCATCCAGTAGGCACACCAACACCACGTAATAATCCGGTAGCCCCAATCTTCTGTATCGCTTTAAAATAGCGATCCTTTTGTGTTACATCCTTATATGGCATGATATATCCATTCGCCTCCAATAAGGCTTGTTGTAATTGACGTACAGAGATATTTTTCGGATCCACCTTATTTTTAATACTTAATGCGGCTAATAATCCAGCTGCTTGTCCTATTTGAATGACACATGGCTGAAGCCTTGTAGTACCATTTACTATATTTGAAACACTAATTGACTTTTCAGCAACAATAAAATTACTTACCCCCTTTGGTATTAAAGCCCCCATTGGAATATTAAAAGAAGGCACCGGAAAAAATTCTAAATGTTGTGGTGCTGCACTATTTTTTTTATGATGATGATCAACCGGATAATCTCCTACTGCAATACCAGTCGTATATAATGGCTGTGGCGTATCAAATGGCGTAGAAATATGTTGCACTAACATGCGAACCATGCCATGCATCCTTCGAGATTCCCGATGATATGGATACAACGCCAATTTATCCTTGGTTGGAAATTCATCATCCGCTAATGCCAAATGATTAAACCCTAAATCCTTTTGTATAAAGTAAACAAACCTTAGTGTTTGTTGTTTTGCTTGTTCTAGTAATTCCTCCCTTTGCTTGGGTGTCTTCTCCACCACATTTAAATAAATATCATTGCCATAAATAGGCCAATTTAACATGTATTTATTGTTGGGTAGCTTTCCGTATTCTAACATTTTTTTTGCATCCACCGAAGGACGCTTTCGGTTAGTGTCTTTATAAAAATTAGTATTACTTGCATCAAATTCAGTGGAATCATAATGAATGGGCCTAGGAATCAATGGCTGAGGTGATCCGTAATCTTTTAATATCCCCACATAAGTAATATCCTGTATAATATCATTCGCGCCGGCCAAATTTACCTGTTCACGGGTAACATCATTAGATTCCATGCCAAGATCATAAGGGATTTTAGCGGAGGCCAATGCATCTCCTAACTCCGTTGCATCAATAACCCTTTTGGCTTTTACAAATAATTTAGCACCCGTATTTATTTGATAGAATTCTGCACCAATAACCGTATTACCAATTTTAATAATTTCTTTAAACTGGTATTGGTATTTGACTGTTAAATTTTTTTCGCTATTGGCCATTGATTTAAAAATACTATCTCCAATATGTGGCTCAAATAAAGTGTTACTTACCCAACCGGTTGAAACCGCATTCGCTCCCCCATAATAATCATATAATCGTTGGCGAAATTCACCAAATAAACCAGCAGGCATCGCATTATTGCCATCGAAAGCAGGCACCCCTGCCGAAGTTAACATACCCCCCAGCCAAGGCGTTGTTTCCACTACTAAAGTGTTCACTCCCAACCTTGCGGATTGAATACCAGCAGAAATACCACTCGCAGTTCCACCGATTACTAAAACCTCCGTTTGCAAATTTTCAACTGAAGATTGCCCTTGTGTTAAATGGAATGACAAAATATAAATAGGAAATAATAGAAGGTACTTTTTCATAACTACTAATTTAAAACAAAAAATTATTTCTTTTTAATTAAAACTGCAGATATTACAGGCCTTTCAACGCCATTATCTCCAGGGCGAACTGTAAGTTGGTTGGATACCACCATACTAGTAGATCCACCTCCATCTAAGTTAATCGCCTCTTGGCATCCTAATGAAAGTAGAATATCACTGAGTTCTTTTAAATTTACCCCATCATACCCTCCAATAGTGTTGTCACCTTCCACAGCTAATAACAAAACAAGATTATTGTTAGTGTGTCCAATAGCAGTTCTTGGTCTAGAGGTAGTATTATTAATAACAATCATTTCAGCAGTATCGGAAATGTTAAATTTACCATTTTTTAATAACATGGGCGATCCTCCTATAGCAGAGGTGATATCCCAAACCTTGCCCCCCATTGGAAAAATTTCACTAGGTGTTGCCATCGGGGCTTTACCTTCAATATTAGCATTTGGTGAAGGATAACTATATATTAAATCATTACTTGCTCCAACATGATAAATCCATGCAGCTTGATATACTCCTGTTGCACTCACGCCAAATGCAGCACGTGTTGGGTAATAGGAAGTACTCACGCCATTATAATTACGGTTTAATACTTTAATATTCGCCGAACTTGTAGTTCCATTATACTTTACTAAACTATAGGATTGGTTGGATCCAAAATAACCTCCGTTTATAGTAGCGTATACTATGCCAGATTCTTCTTTATAAAAATCACTTGGTCTTTTTGCTGTAGTAGATAAAACAGGCTTAAATTCAATATTGGTATTTTTGCTATCATAAACAAAACAATACATCTTTGTTTTTTTTCCCGAAAATAAACTGTCAAAATAATATAACTCAATGCCACTAGGAAAATTTGAAGTGAGTGTGGTAGATAATTTCCACCCCATTGGCAAAGTCATTAATTTTGCAGTCGCTACAGTATTTACTGGTACTGGATTTGATGGAACAATTTGACCTCCATTCGTACTTTTACTGCAGCTAATTAAAACAAAAAAGAAAATAAACTGAACCCATTTTTTAAAAATAAAATTAGACATAAAATTAATATTTATAAATTGGTATTTTCGCATCCTTAATAGTTTCATAATAAAATAAAACTTCGCCATTGTAACCTTCTGCTCTATTTAATGAAATCATTTTATCAAAAAATACACTATCTACTCTATAGCCATCTCCTAGTGAAGTTAATATTCCTGGATATAATTTATTTTTAAATTCTAAAGGCACATGACCAGCAATCGCTTTTAATGTTGTTGAATAGCTTTCAAATTTATATCTATACACCTGGGGTATAACAATATCGGCATAGTTTTGCGTCAGCCAAGTAGGCCAATCTTGCAAATATTGTTCCAAACTCCATGGATAAATACTAGGCGCCCAACTTACAATACAATTTTTGTTAGTACTTTTTATATTTTTAAATAAATCTTTTGCAAATGCACTCAGTTTATTAGCTCTCCATTGAACCCATGCTGGATTTTTTGTATCTAAAGTTGGACTTAAGCCGTTGTGTTCCTTTGCATATTCTTTTGTAGTGAACGAATCATAACCGCCTTCGGATGGCATAGCAGGTAAACGGTCGTCTCCTTGAATACCATCTACCTTGTAATTTTTAACAACTTCTAATACAAGATCATGCATAAAGTATTGCACTTCAGGGTGTAAACCATTCCACCAAAAAAAACCATTTTTCTTTAATAAATTTTGTTTTTGATCCCGACCAACCCAATGAGGATATTTTAGTAGCCAATTATTTTGACTACTGTCTTTATATGCATATGAAAAACCAAACTCAAACCATGCATGCACTTTTAATCCAAGTTTGTGACCTTCTGTCACAAAGGAAGCCAAAGGATCAAAATTATTATACCTTGGGTCTTGCCCGATACCAATATATTTTTTAACAACTTTACTTGGATAAGTGGTTAGGCCGTTATTCCAAACCACTACAAAAATATCAGTAAGGCCATTGCGTTTACAATTCGAAACGGCTTCTTTTACATTTTTTTCGGTCAACATAGCATCACTAGCTACATTCGTAATCCAAGTACCCCTAAGTTCAATAGGCGTGTTTGATTGCGCATGTAAGTGTAAATTATTAAATACAAAAAAAAGAAATAAAAAATAATTTCGTACCATATAACTTTATAAATTGTTTACGTATTCCAAATACCTATTATATAAATGATGGGCTTGTATATAAGATGATTGCGGACTCATAAAATGTGAAAATTCAAAAGTAATAGCTTTAGCGTAATCAGCTTTAGCAGCAGCTTCTAATTTTAGTTTTAATTTTTCAAATTTAATAGGAAAAAATTTAATAGGCATATCTCGATCAAAACTTTCAGCATTCGTCCAACATGCTAAATTATATTTATCTGCAAGTTTCTTATTCACTGAAAAAAAATCTGTAAGTTCATGATAATCGATATGCCCATCTTGAAAAGCAACCGCATCAATATTTTGATGAATGCCTTCAAAAATCTCATTCCATTCTGTTTCATGTTCAATAATAGTAACTTTATCTTCTTTAGTTAAAATACCAGAAGCGGCCATCACCGCTTTTTTACCATCTATCCAGGGCGAAATAAACACAGGCAAATTTCCACTAATCTGTTTGCACATTTTTCCTAAATTACTAAAGGCCTCAATAGCCCCTTTTGTTTTACGACTAATTTCAGTACTCAAATACCAACCTTTAAAAGCATTTCGATGACCGTATTTTTTCCACACTTCATCTATTACATAATAATTTGCGTCAATTTCAAACTGCAAATTCCCTGTATCCCAATATTGTCCACTATCATAGAGCCCGAAATATAGTTTCATATCATACTGCTCTGCTAATGTTAAGTATAGATCAATTAAATCAATAGGAGGCGCATAACATTGATGCATTTTTATTAAATAATTCGAAGGATAAGTTAAAAATTTTCTATACCCGCATCTTATTACAATCACCGTATCAATACCAGCGGCTTGCATATATTGAAAGTCCTTTTCCCACTCACGTGGACCCCAATTTTGATGTGGTATATCATGACTAATTTCATCAATAAATGTTCCTGTTATTCGCATGATACAATAATTTAAATATCTTCTTGTTCTAATTTTGGTAATGGGACTATCCAGGAAATTATAAATGCAGGTATTGTAGAAACAAGTACCCAAATAAAGAAATAGTCATAGCCTATCCTGTCACTTACAAAACCACTAATCATTGATGGTAACATGAAACCTAAATTTGTTAAACCGCTACCAAAAGCATAGTGCGCCATTTTATATTTCCCAGGAGCCATTTGTTGCATAATGTATAAAATTAAACCAACAAATCCAAAACCATAACCAAAATATTCAATAGCGACTGCAGCACCAATAATATACAAATTAATCGGTAGTGCTATCGCTAAATAAGCATAAGCAGCAAATGGTAAATTAAAAAAACAACATAAAATTAAAAGTGATTTTCTGGTCAAGCCCCCACTTTTAGAAACAAAATATCCTGCTATAATAGAGCCTAATACAAATGCAGCAGCACCAAAAACGCCATATAACAAGCCTATTTCAGAAGTTGATAACCCCAACCCCCCATCCACTCTTGATGCCTTAAAAAACAATGGAGTTATTTTTATTGCTTGGCCTTCTGCGAAACGGTAAAAAACAATAAATGCCAAACCGTACCAAATATTTTTTTTCTGAAAAAAAGTAATAATAACTTCCTTTAATACACCAAAGCCTTCTTTTATAGTTCCTACATGCTTTGATTCTCCCCCTGAAGGAATCATTTTCATATTATAAAAGCCTAGCAATATCATTAGAAAAGAATAAAATAACATTACTGTCACCCATGCATTTATTAAACCGTATTTTTTTTCTAACTCCCCAGCCAAATAAACTAATAAACCTCCGGAAACAATTTTTGCAACATTGTAAAATGCACCCTGCCATCCAACGTATTTAGATTGCTCTGTAGTGTCTAACTCATTTAAATAAATCCCATCGGCAGCAGTATCATGGGTAGATGCACTAATAGCTATAATTGCCATTAAAGTTATTGATATTGAAAAAAAATGATCTAAGTGCAACGATATTGCAATCAATCCAAATATGCAACCTGTCAAAATTTGTGTAATATAAACAAAATACTTTTTTGTCTTAAACATCTCCAAGAATGGTCCCCATAATGGTTTTAATGTCCATGGTAGCATAATTAAAGAAGTCCAAAAAGCAATATTTGTATCTGATATACCAAAGTCTTTATACATAATAGCACTTGCAGTAGACAAAACAACAAAAGGCAAGCCCATAGCAAACCAGGTTGTCGGAATCCATTGTAAAGGATGTCTTTTTTTTACATTATTAGTCATGGCATAGTAAATTTATTTAATAAACGCGTATTGATTTTGAAAAAAACTAAGTTTATCTTTGAGGCCTTCATAAAAAAAGAAGCACTCCCCCTTAAAGCCTTGATTTCTATTTTGTTGCAACATTTGTGTTAAAAACAAATCATCAGGTAAATAAGTTCCAGATTTCAACAGTACCCCAGGATAACATATACTAGTATTATTTTTCAAATACGCTTT
>ERZ767114.1005-NODE-1005-length-14169-cov-29.882841_pt1 | contig 14169 bp, 4 predicted proteins | sample MGYA00374952_ERZ767114 | MGnify/ENA primary metagenome ERZ767114 (study PRJEB28939, sample SAMN06267156) | marine metagenome | isolation source: Columbia River Estuary | place: USA:Columbia River Estuary, USA | collected 2012-05-05 ...
AACAGGCTCCCTGAGCTTCGTAGGGACCGCAGGAGAGGTTCAGAACATTGTGGTGCCTGTTACTGCAGATGTAGTGGCAGACGACCAGGAGAACTTCACAGTGAGCCTGGTGAACTGTTCTGACCCGGCAGTAACACTTACCAGCACAACGATAACTCTTTGGGATGGCACAGACGCGGTAGTCAGCGATTTTCAAACAGACACCACAACATTCGACATAGCACCTATAGCAAATACAACAAGAATGATAGTCAAATACCACACAGGAAATGAAAATGACTGGTACTACTGGCTATATGACGTAGCCACAAATGCGTACCCAGACGTAGTAGCCAAGGAGCAAGTACTGTCTGATATGCAAATGATGCCGGTAGTCATACTAAGACGGGATAAAGTAAACATAAAGGACGCAGTACTTGACGAAGAGGGTGTTGAAATCTCACCTGCAGATGAAGCCTACCATTCTTCAAAAATGTTGATGGAAACGCTCAGAATGTCATTAAAAGACATCCTGAAAAATATAGGCACTGAAAACCAAGCAGACGTAGATGACGCCTACCTTAATTTTTCTGTGTCTCCAAGTGACGATAACAGGATAGTTTCTAAAATCATATTCAGGACTTTCCACTTTCTGCATGTCGGCAACAACCTGACTTCAAGCACTGGCAGCTACAAGGCTCTGTTTGAAGAAGCAGACGTGCAGAACGGCATAGTGTGGACTGGATTTGAATGGACAGAAGACAAAGTAGGGGCTCTTGGTATACCAATTGGAGAATACACACACTCCAGGGTAGAGGCTATTCCAGGAGTTCCTGCAGTTTTAGACGGGTACGGGAATGTAATTACCCCAGAGGTGCCTGGAGTTCCGTCCAGACTGGTGCTGCAGTACAGAAAGTCTGAAACTGTCTATGACGAATTGGTAATTCTGTCACTGGCTGGGCTATACACCATCAAATACGATGGGTTCAGCAAAGTCGTTACAAAGAAAATGACTGATGAAGCGTTTACGATACCTGTGTCGCATTACATAATTAAAGACTTAAACTATCTGGAGTTGCTAGAAGGCTACGGCTACATGCTGAGAATAGACTTCAACGCCCTGACCATAACCGAACTGGAATGGTATCAAACAGAAGCGTTTATGAAGCTGTTTAACTTCGTGATGCTTGTCATAAACATAGTATCACTAGGCACAGCCGCACCTTTGACAATATTGCTCACTCTGGCAACACAGTATGTAATCTACAGAATCGTCGTGTTCGTAGCTGAGCTTACCGGAAATGCCGTGCTGGCAGCTGTAGTAGGAATAGTTGCAGGCGCATTGCTAGGCGGAGTAAAAATTGACCTGAGCACCTTCATGGATGCTGAGTCTCTGCTTGCTATATCAACTGATTTTGCCAAAAATCTAGGTGCAGGCATGGGAGTAGTCATGGAAGACATGGCAGCTGACATGGCAAAATTTACTGAAGACTACAAGAAGGTTAATGAAAGACTTGAGGAAGCTGAAAAAGACCAAGAGCAGGATTTAGACGCGCAATTCCTTATTGCTTTGCAGTCTGTCAACACGAATATGTACAAAGCGATACAAAACCAATATGATTACGATACTATATACAATGAAACGCAGAGAACAGTCAGTGATTTCGTTGATTCAAAACTACGCGCAAGCCAAGTAGTTTAACGTTCGAGGAACTTAATTATGGCATACACAGATAGCTGGTCTGGTGGTAATGGAACAAACTCTTTAGCACAGTGGGGAACTACGCCGATGTTCAATAACAGCGGTCTTATAATGCCTAACGATCAACTGACTACTCAAAATAAGATGGACCCTTTGACAATGAATTGGAAGGATCTTGGCAATTTGGGTAAATTCAGTATGGGTATGCAGGGCATATCATCTCTTGCCGGCCTGGTTACAGGAATAGGCCAGTACAATGAGATGAAAAAAATGAACAAGTTTAACCGCGATAGCTTAACGCTCGACGCCAAAAACAAAGCTATACAAATTAATGAGAATAACGCAAATAGAGCCATGATGGCTAACCAGATGGGCGGAAACTCAGAGTACCAGAAGGTTAGTGGCGTAATTCAAGGTTAACTAAGAGAGGCACCACTATGGCAGTTCAACAATGGCAGTCAGGAAATTTGTTATCAGGCAGCATGAACCCTTCGTCTGCTCTAGGTGTGGCTGCTAATGCCAGTGGCAATATGTTCACTCAGCTCACCCAAGCTCAGCAGATAGCCGACATTGAGCGGGAACGTGAGTGGAGAAGAAACGAGCTGAAAAGAGCTGACGCCCGAAGAAGCGAAATTGCTGGCCAAGCTGATAAGCTTTTTAACGAAGAAGACTTAGCTGCACAAGCCAGAATAAATGCTATGGGTTCTGATGCTCTGCTGAGTGAAATTGGCCAAGGAAATTGGCAAGTAGGTGAAAACCCAGGCATGCTACTCTACTCTAACAACGATAATCTACAGGCCGGATTCCGTGATCGCGGAGAAAGAGAGACAGCAGCAGACTACATCAAAGCTCAGCGTGCAGCTGCCTTTGCACCTGGCACTGATTTCTCTGACGGAATAACTGAATTTCGTGGCCGTGGAGAAAGAGAAACAGCAGAAGACTACCTAAAAGCCATGCGTGGACCGGCTGCAGCAGAACGTCTTGCGAAGCAAACAGCAAGAGACAGCCGTATAATGGACAGCAGAACAGCCACTGATGAAATTCTTGCTGGCAAAAAAGATGAAATTCTTGCCAGGGGACGAGAAAAGCTATTAAGTGACAAACGACTATACCTAGACGGTAATGCTATTGAAGGCAGAATGCGTGACACCATGACAAACATGGGTTACACAGACCAAGAAATTCAAGACTCCATAAATCCTAAGCTTGATCCTATATTTGGCAGAAACGACCCTACTCTAGCTGCTGAACAAATTAAAGGCATAAACGACCAAAAGTCTCCAATGGAGACATTCGTTGGTGATTACCTCAGAGCCTCTAAAGGCGGTACAGGTTCAGGTGCTGACGGAGGTCCAGAAGACGCCGACATAATGAAGAGCGTCAATTTCGTCAATGACTGGATGAAAAGTAAAGGATTTAGAAGTGGTTCAAGAGGAATACTAAGTTTCAACTTAGGGTCGCACGACATCTATGAAGACGATGTTCATAAATACGTCGCAGACTTGGGCACACAAGGCATTACACCAGCACAGGCAGTAGCTGCTTTAGAAGGTATGACGCGAAAGAAAATGGTGAAGTCTTTCAACATTGGCGATATGACTCCGGCACAAGTTGAAGAAATGGCAGCTGTAGCTAAAGGCTATTCGGCTAATGGCGCTGGTTCAGACGGCGTAGCTCTTAATGGTGCTCCTGATTACAACACTGTTGTGCAGCAGCAATTTGCTTGGGAAAATAACAAGCAGAAGCTTATAAGTGACATTAACAGACTTACCGGCAGGCAGGTGTTGTCGGATGAAAAGCGAAACGCCCTACTTACCGAAGATAGCAGCTTGAATCAGTCTGGATTTTCAAGAGTTGATAAAAGTGTAGACGCAGCTTTAAACGGCATCAATGACATTCCTGCCTCAGACTTTACTGAGCAAGAAAACGCCAATAACGCCAGAGGAAATTCTCTGTTGAGTAACGTAGTTGTAGACGACCCAAGAGAAGAGTCTGGAACTGCAGCAGGTCTTGAAGTTACTCCAGATGAGATACTTGAAATAACAAACATGGCAGCAGCAGGGGATGAAAGAGCTGTAGACGCTTTAACAGCTATTAATGCGTCAAATCTACATCCTAACTTCAAGCCTGATGGAATATTCGGTGATCCGACACCGGAGAAAAGTGCACAAAACCGGGCAAACTTCGCTGCACAGAAGCAGAAAGCGGAAGACGCTGCTAATAAAAAGAAAGTAGATGCGGCTATGAGTCTTGCTAAAGCTCTGGATGCTGAAGGTCCTACCACGCTGGGACAAAAGGACATAAAACAAGTAGGTAAAGATATAGGCATGTCTGATGCTGAAATCGATGCAGTTAGACGAGCTTGGAGAGATTCTGGTGGAAGTATTAGCCTAGAAGATACTTTCAATGAATACCTCAATAAGCCTGAACCTCTAATAAGCGAAGTGCCTGGGGTTGGAGCAATACCATACCAGCCTGCTGTTGGAGCCGGCAACAAGCTCCTTGGCGGTACTGAGCAAAGACCTCAACCAGCTCCGACGAACGATAGCCTGTTGTCACCAATGGGACAGAGCAGTGAAGTGGGCCCTCCAACCTTACCGGAGTTGTCACAGGTTCTTGGCCTTGATGAAAATGACACTATGATGTTGATAAGAAGCGTGGCCAACAGCTTTAAGGCTAAACCAGAAGTAGTTGCAGCAATAATTTCTGAGGCTAGTCAAAAAGGTATTAGGGACCAAAAAGGCTTGACTGATTTTATTAAATTGAGACTAGCGTAATACTTACACAAAGCACATAACTATACAGGCAGCCTATGAGCAGTTTACTTGAGCAGTACTTACGAGATTTAAACCCTGCCACTGCCCTTGAAGACGCAGTAGCTGATAACTACCAGCGAAATATGTCTCTTCTTGAGCAGAAAAAGGTAGAGCTGTCAGGTAAGGCTACTGAAAAGCAAGCTCGTATGGACCCAGAAGCAGCCCTGGCTGCCTACAGAACGTTGATAGGTAGTAATGGCGATAGTGGTCTAGCAGATTTAGCCCAGTCTTCTGTACTGCGCTTGGGAGGGGACTTAGCAGACGTCGGTAGATGGGGAAGCAACGCCATATTTGGCACAAACTTCGATGACTCTGAAGCTACGGGATGGTCAAATCAGGCTACAACAGATGAGATGGCTGGTGTTTCACAAGAATACCGTGCTGATTTGCAGGGACGTCAAGGCAATGTTATGGACCAGTTGCGCCAGGGTAACTGGGGCAGTGCACTAGCTGGTGGTGTTGCAGTAGGTCTTGAGACTGCAGCAGACAGCACAGGATCAATAGTAGGCCTTCTTGGCGGTGGCGTGCCTAGACTTGGTGTTAAGGCAGCTGCTGGTATAGCCGGTGCAGGCACTCGTCTGTTAACCGGTGCAGATAAGGTAGAAAACGTTGTTGATGCTGCTGCTGATGCGGCTAAGGTCAAAAAAGCAACCTTGTCTACGAAAGAAGCTTCTGATGCTGTTGATGCGGCAGATAAAGCTGCTAGAACAGGCAAAGCAGCGTCTCAAGTGGCAACTGCGGCTGTTGAAGCTGAGAGAATCAAAAAATCGACTACAGCTCTGGCAAAGGGTATCAACTTGGCCAAGACAGCAGGCAAAAACGCTGAGCAGGTCAGTCTTATCACTGCCCAAATTGTGCAGCAAAACCGCAATGAGTTTAGAGAAGCTAACCCAGGCCAAGACTACACTCTTGCCAGGACAGCTACTGATGTTGTTATGACTTTGGCTTCTACAATATGGCAACCATCTATTGTTAAAAATTTGCTTGTGCCTGGACTTGTTAAGTCTACAGTTACAAATTCCGCAGGTGCAGTAATCAAAAACCCTACAGTGCTACAGCAGATAGGGGCAGAAGCCGCAAGCATGATGCGGTACGTTGAAAAAGGCGCCATACCATCGATACTTGAAAGAGTTGCGAAAGGTGTTGGATCTGTTGTTGCCGCTGGTGGTGCTGAGGGACTTCAGGAATACATGCAAACTTGGGCAGGTATTTTAGCCACTAAAGTTGGCATGGATGAGGCTCAGTCACTGATGGCTTCTATTGCTGAAACAGTAGGCGACAGAGAAAATCAGCTTAGTGCAGCAGCAGGTGGAATACTGGGAGTAGGCGCAGGCGGAGCTATAAGAAGCGTATCTGCAGTGCCGTCAGTAGCCCTGGGCACAGTGGCTGATACAGTTAAAGGCACAGTAAAAACAGCAGGTGCAGCGGCTGGACGTAATCTGCAAAACAAATTGGCCAGCAGGCTTACACCTGAACAGGTAGAATCCCGTGCAGCTGAAGATGAAGCGCGTGCGGTAGAAAAACAGAACATTATCGACAGAAACGCGCCTATGATAGTTGAGGCGGCTAACGCTAAAACATTTGAAGATATTACTAACGAAGAGCTTCGTGACCGCATGATTAAAACGGCTGGTACAGCCGATCTTAATGACCCAAAAGATTTTCAAAAAGTTAAAAATCAAGTTACCAGTACACTAAGAGCTGAACCAACTAAGGTAGTAATAAGCTCAGCCTGGGGTGACACAAAACGCCAAGCGTCTCGAGCTGGTCACGCTGCTTTACAGGCTGCTAAGGATGCCGCAGAGTACGCCGGTATAACCCCGGAAAAGTTTGATGAGTATACTGAAAAAGCCAAGGACTTGGGTATAGCTGCTTGGGAAGACCTCAAAACACTAAATGACTCAACAACTTATGGTCTATCTTTGGCTGCTGTAGATTTCAGTAAAAAAGCCAGCTCTGCTGGACTGAAAAAACTAAAGGCCGCAGCTTATGGTGCAGACCCGGATTTCCTAACAGATCTTGCTGATTGGGCAGCTAAACACTATCCAGACTCTGACACTCCAAAGGTTTTAAACAAGCTTGCCAAACAATTGAAAACTGACCTAGTAACGGCAGGCATTAGAAAAGAGCAAACTACAGACTCTGAAAATATGCCTTCTGCTATAGGAGAGGCCAGACAAGCTAAAGTTATCAGTGATAGCAACGCTAACGCTTTAGGGCTATTAATATCAGATATTGCCAAAGGTGACATAGGTGACGCAGAAGCTGCTGATACACTGCTAAAAACTTTGGACAAGTATGCTGAAAGCGATTGGCATAAGTCTGGTAAGGGCAAACTTACAGACGCCAGAATAGGAAAGATCAGAACTAAATTTGAGCTTTCAAAGAAAAGACACCAATCTGAAACTGTTGAGGCTGTAAAGAGAGGAGCTGAAAAAGCAGGTGATGCAGTAAAAGGAGCAGCAAAAGCTGTTTCTGATAAAGTAGACCTGAAAAGTGTCAGTGCCTGGTTTGACGATCTTTTTGTAAAAACTTTGAATGGTCAGCTGTTCAAGTCTAAGGGTAAAACACCTGATGAAGCTACAGCAGACACTGATAAAAGCCCTGGTGACACAGCAGAGCAGTTGGCAGATGAGTTGTCTAAAGGGGCAAGGGAGTTTTTTGATAAGGTTAAAACTAGGTACAAAGAGTATAAGGATGCCAACGATAGTGAGTCTGTAGGGTATGTGGAAACAATGCTTGTAACTGATGAGCAGTTAAAACGCTTAAACCACATGGTAGATAAAAAATCCCCACAAAAAAGTGCTCTAAAGCTGCTAGGGGAAATAGCTCCTAGCCTTCTTTCAGAAGAGAACATTGCGGCTACCAAAAGCGCAATTCGTGATTTCTACCGCAGGGTGAAGTCCCGTGAGCTGGACGTGACTACATCAAGCCCTAACGACATAAAAGAGGCTGTAACGGCCGGGTTGGCTGCTGCTGAAGTATACAAAAACAGCAAATCGTTGGATTTTGAGAAAGACATCGAAGAAACCCGGGAAACTATCAGAAAGGCTGTTGGCAAAGAAGCCGCAGACGTTTACGAAAAAACACTAAGAGATGCACTAAAAAAAAGTGAAAAAAACGTAGAAAATGACATCGACGAAGAAACAGACGCCGACGAAGAAGATTCCGTTGTAAAAGCGCCTGAATATGACGATGACGGAATGCTTATAGTTAACAAAAGTAAAATTTCTGATGAAGATATAGAAACAGACCTTGACGAAAATGGTGGAGAGGTCAAAATGGTGCATACACGTTTATCAGCGGCTGAAGTTGAAGCCACTCTTAAAAAGTATGGCGTTAAGATATGCCCATCTTAAACTAAGGATTACCCATGGCCGATTGTGCACCGCTAAACACTATTCAAGATTTGCTTTATGACATTCTTAAAGTTCCTGTCGACCAGAACTCTGAGAAAATGACTAGAGTGGACATACATAATATCAAGGGCAAGGACGTCAGCAGAGTCCTGAAAGAGCTGTCCGTTGATTCTGTTTCAGGCCATGTTACCGGTACAAGAGCAGCAGCTAAATTAGCTGAAGATGTAGCTGCAGCAAAGATTGTTGAGGAAGAGGTTAGAGAATTTTTATACCGTCTTGACGTTGGTGGCAAAGGATCAAAAACCCGTGGTGAGATGATTGCTCTTGAAGCAATTATGGAAACGGTACGAGGTGAGGTTAATAAGTCTGAGAAAAGCGGTATAGAAATTAGCCATCTTGGCGATAACGGAATACCTAGAATACCTACCCACAGACTTGCTGCGTCAATAGGCCGGAAGATTCTTTATACCCGTGGCCAAAGGTTGTCAGCTGTAAACGCAAGAAAGGAAGACGGGTCTAAGTACACACCTGCTGAGGTTGAGCAGGCTTATTACATTATCGGTAAAAAGGCTCTTAACGATTTAGAGAGCAAAGGCTTTATTGAGCAGCACAAGATGGAAGCCACAATACAAGATTACGCAAGTAGCATAAAAACACCGCAACTCAGTGAAATAACAAAAAGAGTGCCATCTGTTTCGTTAAATCCAGAAGCTTTTGGTGCAGACCTTTCATCAGAAGAAGATCCGGTAATGAAGTACTTCCGTGGTGAGTCTATGCAGTTGAAGGACGTCAGCCCTGAGCTATACGGAATTGTCAGAACCATTAAAATGATTAACAGGCTATCTGTGCCAGAAAACTACGTTCTTCCTGCAACAAGCCGTGAAAACGTTAAGGCGTTCAACCAGGATACGGAGAAGAAGCTTAGCCCTACTTTGGCTAGGGTCCGTAAAGGCATATCAGAACGCCCTGTGCACATACACTCGGCATTACACGACCTGTTCGCCGGAATAGCAAAAGAGGTTAAAGGTAGTGACAGATCAGCTTCAGACTGGCTGACTAGGACTGGTATACACAATGCAAGCAGTATGAGAGCCCTTTTCGGCATATTCAAAACTAACAAGGTTTCATCTAACTCTGCCAGCCATGCCGGTAAAAACCTTTCAAAGACTACGCCTATCGACGACTTCGTAGATTTCTTTGACCACTTTGATAATGATGGCACACCAGCAGATTTGTTTATGTGGCTATTTGAGGGCGCCAACGGTCGACTTTACACAGATAACTCAGTAGCTGACGCGCATGCCTCAAAGTTCTTCCGTCACGCCATGTCTACCTCTACGTACTCAGTAGATGTAAATTCAGATGACGGAGATTACTTTATAAATAAGGTGGCTATAGCTCTTGGAGCTAAAGATGACGCTGCCCGTGTTGAAATGATAGACGCTCTAATTAACAATAAATCAGTGTACAAAGGCAAAATGGATAGAGCTTTAAAACAGCTTGCAATTATGAAAGACACAAGCGATCCGTTTGTAAAAATAGACGCTGTAGTTACCATGGGCAAACTGTTTGGCGGTTTAGATGCTGCTGAGCTTATAACTACGCTGCAGGCAGCTCAAGATATTAGGGATTCTCTAAGCACCGGTTCAATATCTACTAACTACATGATTTCATCAGACGCTACAGCCTCTGGTGGTCAGATAACAATCATGCAGGCTATAGGGTATAACGTAAAAGGTGTGTCTGAAATACTGGCTGACATGGGAATATTCGTCGGTGGTGACCCTACAAAACCTGTTTCAGACGTATACTCTGTTTTGCAGAAAATGCTGGAACAGTGGCTTGACGGTGACGAAGACCTATCGCCTGAAGTAGATGGCGTAGATAGGGCTGAAACCAGCGAAATGCTGAGAATGATCAGGGAGACGCTGTTTAAAGGCAAAAACCGTGATTTGTCAAAAGCTCCGACAATGACTTTTATCTATGACCAAGGCAAGCCGGCTGCTTTGCAGTCTATGGCTGTTGACTTCACCAAGCTTCTTATAGAACAGCTTGAAGAGAGCAGACCTTCTGCTGACGCTGTAGCTCTTGCAAAGGCAATCGCACCTGAAATATTTGAAGAGGCTAAAACTTTAGAAGCCGGTTTAAAGCACAAAGACTTAAAAAAAGCATTATTGGCTGGCTTCATAGATTCTAACGTGCCAACTCTTATGCACGGACTTCTTGATCAGTCATTTAGAAGCAGAATTTTGAGTAGCTATAAAGATACTGGAGAAGACCTTTTCAAAGTTCTGTCCAATGACGATGATATGGCTAATCTAAGAATTTTCCCTGCAAGTGTAGGCCTAGAAAATCATGCCGCTAAAACGGATAGCTCTAAGAAGGAAATAGAGTACACCAAAGAAAACTTGAAAGACTACGGTGTAACTTTGTCTAAAATTTTTGAAGTACTGCACAAAGTCAATGGGGACCACGTTCTTACTAGAGAAGCAAAACTTTGGAAGAATGTAATGACAGTGTCTACTGTACATAACATTGACGCAGCGCTTCTGTATCACGCTATAGACACCGTACTTTCAGCTAAAAACATGAATGACGGAATTGTTGTTGTTCACGATGACATAAGAGCTAATGCCTCAATGGTTAGGCAGGTAGAGGCAGAGTACACACGACTATCTAAAGAAGTCGCAATGAACTACGACATATATGAAGAAGTTTTAAAGGCTGCTCAAGTTTATGCAAAAAAGGATTTGAAAAGTAACGCAAAGTATACTAACATCATTGAAAAGGTCGAGAAAGCAATCGCCTTAAAGAAGGCAATACTTGAGGAAAAATTCAATGATGAAACAACTAGCGTTATTGGTGATCGGATCAGTGTTACAGGAATTGGGAAAAGAATTGGTACAAACCCAGAAACGGAAACCAAAACAGACCAGAAAGAGAGTGACAACAAGCCAAAAGAAAACAGCAAAAATAACGAAGCCGGTCCAAAAGAAGTTGACAGCAATACAGCAAGTGGAACGGCTGCAGTAGACGAAAAACCTGCCGAGCAGAAAGCGTCATTGCTTTCTGTCGTGCAGAAACTTTCCTCGCCAATTATCGACCAATTTTTCGGCAGTAAAAATTCTTCCAAAATTAAATCTGGTGCGGAGTTTTCATACAACTCTGATACGGACACAATCACTGTAGCTGACACGGATTTCCGAAAGTTCACGCCTAACGAACTTGACGTTAACAACGCAAAAGATCGTGAAACAATCACTGAACTTTTAGAGCATGAAATAACGCACAGCTACACAGTGGGCATGATTGGAAAGTGGGTCAGAGACGGAAAGCCTAAATCTGACATGAACTTTTCATACGTCAAAAAAGCTATGGACACCCTGCGTGACTTAGGCATAGACAATAACCGTATTAAGTACGCCTTAAACCAAGCAGACGAAGTTTCTGCTATGGCTGAGTTCATATCTATAATGACTTCTGAGCCTAAAACAGCAAAGGCTGTTTACGAGGCTATGAGCAGCTCAGAAACTAAGGGCCTTAAAGCCGTCCTAGAACGCATTGTGAAGCGTGTTAGGCAAATACTTACCAAAGTTACCAATAAAGATTTAGATGCTGCTGGTGTGCGTCCTGAGCTGCTTTACAGCGCAATGAACGAGATAGTTTCTGACGGCCAGAGCATGCGAATCACAAACATGGAAACAGCGCTAGAACTTAATGACGTTCTGGAAACTAACTTGTTTAAGAGCGCCACCTCAGCTGAGACAGGACTACCGAATAACGGTGTTGTTAGCTACATGAACGAGTCTGTAGTTCGATACATCAACGATCCAGTGGTTCGTGGTGCATTAAAATTCAGTACCAACATCAATATAATGTTGATGCAATACCCTACCTATGTGGCTATTTCTAAAAGACTTAAAGGTATCTATGATGACTCAAGCGCTTTGCAGGAGATTGTTCATAAAATAACCAACAATGGTATTAACAACAAGTTGAAAAACCACCTGCTGTCTATGAGCTCCGCTATTCGATCTGACAACGAAGAAGTTATATCCCATCAGGTTAAAAGACTTAAAGCTTTTACAAAAAACCTGAGCGATGAAGATATGGAAACCTACAACAGCTTGGTGTTGAAGCTGGACACCACGGCGTATTTCAGCTTTCTTGAAAACGTTACTGACTATAAAGCTGAGCTGGCCATAACTGAGAAGGCTGGGGATTTTAACGCAAAGGAATTGGAAAGACTTCAGAGCATAGTAGACCTCAACGTATCCGGTACGGTTAGTAGCGATACTTACTATAACGTTGCTGCTGCAGGGTTCTCTTCTGGCGATCTTAATAAGCAAGCTAAGAAGTGGGTACTGCTTAAGAGTATCGAGAAAATCGGTTCTGATAAATTCTTAGCTCTTAAAAAGAATGAGGAGTTTATGAAAGTCATAAAAGACATTTCATTCTCCAACTCCAGGATAATTGCAGAAACACCGGGACTAGCCGATATAAACTCGAGAGATGTCGGTGCAGTAGAGATATTTGTAGATACACCTGTCATAAGGGCGTTCACAGTAAAGCAGGCGCAAAGCCTCAGAAATAACGATTGGGTTATCGTAAAGTCAGCTACGACTACAAATCTTGGTATCGCTTACAGAAAAACTACAGACAACACATACCAAGACGGAGTGTTCACTACCACAAGTACGCAAACTACTGACGTTAAAGTGCCGGAAGATATGGCCGGTCTAGGAGATACAGTGAATGCTGGCGGATCTCACAGACTTGTATTGTCTAAAGATATACGAGAAGCGATTGGTGTGAATAAAGACCCTTCACAGAGCCTGGTAAGGACAATGGCACATAACATGGCCATAAGTGACTCTGAAACTATTCGTAACACGCTGCTTATGAAAGAAACTTATTTTGATATTACTGAAAAAGGTAAGGACGCGCTTGAAAGAATAGTTAAAGCTAAAAATAAGGACAATCCATGGTTCTTAGGTGACGCTGAATCTGCAGATTACGATTCTCTGCCTGACGTAGTAAAGGCAAGATACAGAGAAGCACCGGCAGGACTGAGTAACGTCAACGGTTTCAATAAGAAAATAAAATATGTGAGAAAGGATATTGGGTACTGGCTGGTAGGTTCTTCTGAGTCGTCTGTTGCAAGAGGCAAGACTATGCAGATGGCTATAAGAATTACTAAGCATCTGGTATCAGCTACTAAGATAGGAATGGTTATTTTAAACCCTGTCAAAATAGCGATTGATAACGTATCAAACATATCTTATTTAAGTGTGATGGGTGTGGACCCTCTATTTATAAGAAGAGAGTACGCCAACGTATCTTATGAATTTAACAGCTACAAGAAAGCCAGAAACCAGCTAAACATTATGCGGATAAAGGCTTTTGACAACCCTGAAAAATACGCTAAGGATATTAAGAAGCTGGAAAACAAGCTTGAGAGAATGCCGGGACATGGATTTGCTAAGCGGGGATTTGTTAACTCATTAGGATCTGAGATCATTATGAACTCGGACGACCCTACTGCAGGTTTTAAATCTGATGTTGATAAACTGCTAAGAGCTATATTTACCAAAAAAGATGGTAAAAATAATGAAGTAGCTAAATTTATAATGGGTGCTTCTAAGTTTTCGGTAGGTATCGAGGAGTTAATGGAGGCTATCGCACCGGTTTTCGGAGCAGTAGATTCAGGAAAGGAATTTGAAGACGCTTTGAACGGTTTGGCAGCACGCTTCAGAACAATTAAGTCCGAAGATGATATAGCTAATTATCTTCATCAGTTTATAAACAGCCCTAACAGCGAGTTCTCTAAGATCGGTGCACACATGACTGACTTAACAGACCTTGCGGCAAAAGAAACTTACTACAGGTACCTTAAGAGAGAGGGTATGAGCCCTAAAGCAGCGGAACTTGAGGTGATTGATTCTTTCCCAGATTTTAAGGAAGGTTTACCGACAGCTGTGAAACAGCTAAGTGATGTGGGGATATTGATGTTCCCTTCTTACTGGATAAGAATCCAGAAGGCGATCTATCGAATGGTTAAGAATAAGCCATTGAGTTTTGGAACTGAGATGGGTGTCGAGATGTACTTTGATATGAACAATCCACAGATTTGGGACCAGGCAATTATAAATAAAGCTGATTCCTACTTTGGGTTGGTACATACGCCTTGGGAGCATTGGGGCATGGGAACAGTATTGCCGACTAATGCTTTAGGTTAAAATAGGGGGGCTTATGCCCCCCAACTTTTTAGCTCTTAGAACCGAAACGCTTGGTACCAAAGCTTGGAGCTTTA
>ERZ767114.1006-NODE-1006-length-14164-cov-2.334280_pt1 | contig 14164 bp, 13 predicted proteins | sample MGYA00374952_ERZ767114 | MGnify/ENA primary metagenome ERZ767114 (study PRJEB28939, sample SAMN06267156) | marine metagenome | isolation source: Columbia River Estuary | place: USA:Columbia River Estuary, USA | collected 2012-05-05 ...
TGGCAAGGCACCAAAATGCACGCGCATCCCCTGCGATGGCGGTAAATCAATTTTGGTAAAATCAGGAAAATGCGGCATTACACATCTCCTTTGCGGAAAGATTCAAGCGATAGCCCGACAAGGTTGGCCAGCGTTTCAAGTGGGGCTGCATCACCAAGCAATGAATCACCCGTCATTGCCTTACCAGCGTCCAACAGACCCGAAAGTGCCAATTGCATTGCCCCATCAAGCGAGTCGAAATCACCGTCAGCCAAGATTACCAGATCAGGCCGCGCCAGATCAACAGCGTCAGCATTTGTGCCATCAAGCCGCATATGCACCGGCTGCATGCCGCCAATTGCAAAAAGCCCGCGTAATTTGGCAAGCTGCGGCACCGGATCAGCCTGCTGTTGCAAAATCAGAATACGCGGCGGGTTTTGCGCCGCGGCGTGGCGTACCATCTCAACCGCCACTGCCGGACGTTGGATCATCTGCCAATAGGGAAGAACCGCGTCCAGTGCGCGGCCATCGGGCTGTAAATTCACCCCGACAAGCGTTAGATCACCGGCAGCAAGCTTTGCATAACGCTGGCTTGCAGCGCAGCGAGCCATGGCGGTAAATTGGCCGGTCTGATGCGCCGCTAGTGCGCCGCCATCGGCCTCAATTTGTTGAAAGGCCAACCATGCCGCAAGACCAAGCTGGTCGGTACGATTCTCGATGAACCCTGCCCCACCTGCCGGATCAAGACTGCGCGATAGCCCGCTTTCATCAATCAGAAGATGCTGTTGCATACGCGCCAAACGACGACCCAAAAGATCATCACCTGTCAAACAATTGTGCGCATGCGCAGATAATTGATCAGCCCCGCCAATCGCCCCGCCAAGAAGCGCCGTTGTCGTGCGAAGCATATTGACCTCGCTATCAACCGTTGAAAACATGCGGATTGATACTGCCCCATGAATGCATAAACGATGCGCGTCGGGGTCAAGACCAAGCGCGCTGACAATCCCACCCCAGCCATGCCGCAAAGCACGACATTTCGCGATGCCATCAAACAAATCCGCCGGAAGCGCAAGCGATGCCGACATATGCTGTGCCAGACGCGCCGGATCAATATCTCTGGCCATACCTTGGCGCAAAATCTCGGTCAGTGACGCCAGAATATAGGCAAGCTCTTGAACCGCGGTCATGCCCTGATTATGCCATTGCCATCCCTGTGCGCGAAACATATCTGGCGGCACATCACCAACATCCGCCGACACGAAATATGCAAACGCACTTGCCAGAAGATCAGCATCTGCTGCTGGGGCAAACGGATCGATATTGGCATGAAAACGCGATGCAGCTAGATTGGTATCAGCCTTTTTGGCAAAGTCGGCAAAAGCCGCAATCTGCGCCATAGCATCATTGCCAGCATCAAGATGAATACCAGCTGCGTCGAAAATGACATCCTGCATCATTGCTGGTAAATGACCCGCTAAATCGGCGGTTTGCAGGCCCTGAAGCCAGATCGTGCTGACCCCATCCTGCAATTCGTCAAGAATCAGCCGGTTAATATCTTTTTCTGATCCATTGGCCATGACCGGTTGGCAGATATCCCATCCATGCGCAATATGGCTTGTCGGATTCACTGGCAGGCGGGTAATGTCACAAGCATTGGATGATGCCGCCGCATATGGGGCAATGTCATATAGAGCCTTGATTGCAAGCCCGTCCTCATCCAGCCGATCAAGGCTTTGCGGGTCGCCACCTTTCAAGGCAGCGCTGACCAGCGCATGCCAATTTTCACGGCTTGCAGACGGAAACTTACTGTGGGTAGATGACATGATAGACCTTTTTTCTCTATAGTCGCGCTGAAATTAGCAGCGCTGCCACCGCAAATCAAGGAAACTGCATGAAGGCCGATCGCCAACAGACCAAGATACAGCATCCCTTCGTATTTGATTTGAACCGCTTTGTTCTGCTGGTTCTGCTTGGGCTGACTTTGCTTCGAACCGCGGCAGTGGCAATCAGCCCACTTGATCTGGGGGTTGATGAAGCTCAATATTGGCTTTGGAGCCAAAAACCTGATTTCGGCTATTTCACCAAACCGCCACTCATTGCCTGGATCATTGGCGCGGCGCATTGGGCGTTTGGCCACAGCGCTATGGCGGTTCGGCTTCCGGCCTGTTGGTTGCAACTTGCAACCGCATTGGTGCTTTGGCAAACCGCATCATGGCTTTATGGGCCACGCGCTGGTCGCCTGACCGCGCTGATCTGGATCAGCCTTCCTGCAGTCGGGCTTGGCAGTTTTCTGATTTCAACCGATACGCCGCTTTTGCTGGCAATGGCTTTGGCCTTGCTGGCGCTTGCTGGGTCGATTTGCAGAAAAATATCGCCAGCGCGCGCCATGATTTATGCAGGAATCGCGCTTGGGGTTGGCATGCTTGCCAAATATGCCGCCATTTACGGCCTTTTCGGGTTCACGCTGATCTGGGCTTCGGGGCGCCATCATCCAAATCCAATCATTCAAGGCCGGCATCTTTTATTGACCATCGCCGCCTGTTTGATAACGGTAAGCCCGAACCTCATCTGGAATTTAATGCATGATTTTTCGACCATGCGGCATCTTGGTGATAATGCCAATCTTGCCAAGCAATCGCATGATATAGGGCAAAGCCTGATCTTTTTGATTGGTCAGGCTGGTATCGCTGGCCCATTGGTATTTTTCCTGATGCTTGGCATTATTTTTGCCTCACGCCATGAAAAACATGCTGGTTGGCTTGTCTGGATGGCGGTGCCGGTCATTGGCCTGATCAGCCTGCAAGCCTATCTAAGCGAGGCCAATGCCAATTGGGCGATGGCTGCCTATCCGGCAATGTCGGTTTGGCTTGGCGGCTGGCTTGGCAGTGATGGTAGCCAGAAAACGCTTGTGCTTTTGCCGCGCAAATGGCTTGGGATTGTTGCGATTGGTCTGAATTTTACACTGACTGTCGGCCTGTTGCTGGCTACAATGGCCGGCAGCCTTGGCCCCTTAACACCAACATCCGATCCGCTTCGCCGGTTACGTGGGTGGCAGGCATTGGCACAGGATATCGAGCCGCATCTCGTCGCCCATCAGGCAAACCGCATCATCGCTAATCGCCGCGCCACCGCCGCGCTATTAAGCTGGCATTTCCATGGTCAGGACGTGACCATCATGACCCATGATCGTGACGGCGTGCCTAGCAATCATTTCGAAGCCAATCACAGCTGGCAACATCGCGCCGGATCGCCATTGTTGGTTTTGTCTGGATCATCAACACCGCCAATCATGCCGCCAATTGAATGGCAAGGCAGTCCAAGTCAAAGCAACGTCGTGATCAGCCGCAATAAAAGCCGCGATCTTTATATCCATAAAGGCATTGAATAGCGGTCACGCCCATCTTGACGGCCAGTCTTAACAGCTAGTCTTGATTGGTAATTTTTGCAAACACCGCCAAAGTTTCGGCACTGACATGATGTTCGATACCTTCAGCATCTTCCTCGGCAACCGTTTCAGGAACACCAATCGTCACCAGAAAATCGCGAACAATGCGATGCCGGTCACGCGCTTTTTGAGCAAGCGCCTGTCCTGCTTCAGTTAAAAAGATTGACCGGTAAGGGCGCGTTTCAACAAGGTCTTCACGATGTAACCTTTGGATGATGGCATTGACCGTCGGGCTGGTCACGCCGAAGCGCGCAGCGAGGTCGACCGTTCTGGCTTCCCCAGTTTCAGCAATCAGATCAGCGATCATTTCGACATAATCTTCGGCTACCTCGGATTGATGCGCACGCCTAATTCGGTCAAATTTTGCAGCGCTTTCGGCAATGGCCTTGCGGGGCATATTACAGTCCTGTCTCAGCTTTGGTCATATTATGGTTTTAATTTAACAAAATTATAAAGAAAACCAAACATTTTAGCCATACCAAAATTTTTAACGAACCCATCGATTACCTGGTTTCTGGCAAGATCAGCCGATCAGGGCGCTATCACCAATCAATGGTAGAAATAGCAGCTACCTTATGGGCAAATAGGTTGCGCCAGCTAGTGGCAATGGGCTAGAGTGGCGCCCGGTTTGATATCGATTTAACTCCACAACAGACAAGCGGAACCATTATGGACAAAGCCACAAAAACCAAGCTTGAAGCCGCCGCATTCCGGCGTCTTGTTGCCCATTTACAAGAACGTACCGATGTTCAAAATATCGATATGATGAATCTTTCCGGATTTTGCCGGAACTGCATGTCGCGCTGGTATCGCCAAGCTGCGGAAACATCAGGCATTGAAATGACCGACAATGAAGCCCGCAAGCTAATTTACGGAATGGAATATGCCGATTGGAAAGCGCAATACCAAACCGAGGCAACGCCCGAACAAAAGGCACAATATCTAAAAACCCATAACCACGACGATTAGGATAATCGCATGACCATTATTCCCGGAGCTGGCGCAGGCGCAGAGCAGCTAAGCCAATATATTGAGCGTATCGAACGTCTCGAAGAAGAAAAGCGCGCCCTAATGGCGGATATCAAGGATGTCTATGCCGAAGCCAAAGCCACTGGATTTGAGCCAAAAATCATGCGCCAAATTGTGCGGTTGCGAGCCATGGATCGCGACCTTCTAAGTGAGCAGGATGCGCTTTTGGACACATATCGTGATGCGCTTGGCCTTCGCTAGCCACGGCATTATCCAGCCCTAACCAAACCGGAGCGTGATCTGATGACCCATTTTGGTGACCGTCTAACCGAGGCAAACCGCCGCACAGCCACCCCACTTTGCATGGGAATCGACCCACATATCAGCATGATTCCGACTATTTTTGGCAGTGTTCAAGACGGTGCAGCAAGTGATGCCACCATTCGCGCCATTGATGATTTTTCTATGGCGTGCCTTGAACAGGCCATTGGCAATGTTGCCGCAATCAAGCCGCAAGCTGCCTTTTTTGAACAGCAAGGCCCCGCCGGCATGCAGATTTTGCAAAATCTTGGCCGCGCCGCCATTGATGCTGGCCTGCTTGTCATCATGGATGCCAAACGCGGCGATATCGGAAGCACCTCAACCGCCTATGCCAGTGGCTGGATTGGGCATGACGCGCCATTTCCAAGTGATGCGCTGACGGTAAATCCATGGCTTGGCATCGACACGCTTGTGCCCTTTATTGATCGTGCCGACGCAACCGGAAGCGGCCTTTTCGTCTTGAACCGGACAAGCAATCCTGGGGCTTGCGATCTTCAGGATCAAATGGTTAATGGGCAACCGCTCTACCAGCATCTTGCCGCCTTGCTTGCACCGCTTGCCACTGCACGCAGGGGCAAATCCGGCATGTCATCGCTTGGCATTGTTGCTGGGGCGACATGGCCCGAAGAAGCCGAAGCGCTTCGCACATCACTCGTCGATGCACCATTTCTTATTCCCGGATTTGGCGCACAAGGCGCTGGTGCGGAAAAAGCCACAAGCGGCCTCAACCGCGGCAAGCATGGCTGGGAAGGCGGGCTAATCAACAGCACTCGCGGCCTCATCTTTCCAAAAAAGGCTGCTACCGCAGGATCGCTTGATGAATGGCGTCATGCGATTGCCGAAACCATCGCTGAAAACAAAACAATCTTGAATAGTGTTTTCTAAGAGGTGTTTTGACGCTAAACCCCTGACTGGCTAACAATAAATCACGCAATCTTGAATGTCGTAAATAGTTTTTCCTTTAACGGTATTTATCTATCCTCAACAAGCTGTTCTGTTGTTTTAATCATTTGAAAACAGACCGTTCAACCGTGGGTCAGAGGTTCAGGCCGCTCAGCTTCCCGATGATTAGCTTGAGAAACGAAATCATCACGTGTAGGTTTTTCAGGTTGCAATCGGAATTATTATCGGCCTAGCGCGATTCCGCTTGGCTTGCTGGTTTGATTGCAGATATGCGTATCAAGCCTTTTTTCACGCTATGGGAAATGCCATCCATGTCATCAACAACACCGCAATTTCGTTGGGTCATGATCATGTTGTCCGCCGCCGCCTTGGTGTCGGTGACCTTTGGTGTCAGACAGGTTTTTGGCCTGTTTCTTGTGCCGATTTCAACAGCGCTTGATGGCGGCGTCCAGATTTTTTCATTAGCCATTGCCGTGCAAAATCTGATCTGGGGGCTTTCATCACCCTTTTTTGGCGCGGCGGCCGACCGGTTTGGCGCATGGCGGGTGGCGGCTTTTGGCGTCTTGATCTATACGGTAGGTCTTTTATCCATGGCCTTTGTCGTGACCGAATCCGGCATCTTTTTTGGACAAATTCTGATTGGCATGGGGCTTGGCAGTGCTGGCATTTCAATTGCAGTTGGCGCGGTTGCGCGCGCCGCACCGCCAGAAAAACGCTCATTGGCAATGGGGCTTGTCACCAGCTTTGGATCTTTTGGGCAATTCGCCCTGGTACCTGTTACGCAAATCATAATGAACGAACATGGCTGGCAATTCACCATCGTGATTTTGTCGGCAATCGTTGCCTCAATGGTGGCTGTAACACTTGGTATGCGGGCACCAGCTGGCGGTACGCGCCCGCTTGAAGGCATTACACAAACCGCCGGAAGCGCGCTTCGCCAAGCCACCGGCAGCCGTGATTATATTCTGCTGACAATTGGCTTTTTTGTATGTGGTTTGCAGCTGGTTTTTATCACAACCCATCTTCCAACCTATCTTCAAGATGCTGGCATAAACGCGGAAATCGCTAGCTGGTCACTTGCGCTGATCGGGCTATTTAACATCATTGGCGCGTTTATGTGCGGCTGGCTTGGCGGCATCGTGTCAAAGAAGAAAACTCTCGCGATTGTCTATCTTTTGCGCGGGCTAATCATCGCTGCTTTTATCAGCCTGCCAGCAAGTCCGGCAATGGCGCTGTTTTTTGGTGCGGCAATGGGGCTTTTATGGCTTGGCACCATCCCGCTGACAAGCGGATTGATCCTTGCCTTTTTTGGGCCGCGACATTTAATGATGCTTTATGGTTTGGTGTTTTTATCGCATCAGATCGGGTCATTTACCGGCGCATGGCTTGGCGGCATCTGGTATGATGTTTTTGGCAATTACGAAGCCATGTGGTGGCTGAATGCTGCGGCTGGCTTTTTTGCCTTTGCGGTGAATTGGGCGATCCGCGAACCAAAACCCGCTGCAGTACCAGCCTAGGCAATCACGCCTGACCGGCTCTTTTTGCCACGCCAAAATTTTTGCCAAGCCCCCGTGATGAAACGGCAAGCCTATTCCTGCTCACCAAGCCAGCGTTCGGCATCAAGCGCGGCCATACAACCCATACCAGCGGCCGTTACCGCCTGACGATAAATTTTATCAACACAATCACCCGCAGCAAACACCCCAGCAACCGAGGTTCGTGTGCCGCCTGCCTCGGCAATGATGTAGCCTTCATCATCCAGTGCGACCGCACCAGCAAAAGCCTTAGTTGCAGGATCATGACCAATCGCGACAAACATACCATGAACCGGAATCACCTTGTCATCATCAGTGCCGGTCGAGGATAGGCGCAATCCGGTAACACCTGTTTCATCACCAAGAACTTCGGCAACTGCACGGTTCCATTCAACGGTGATGTTGTCTTTTTTCAACAGCCGATCCTGCATTATCTGTTCAGCCCGAAGCGAATCGCGCCGGTGAACCAACGTCACCGACCGGCAAATATTCGCAAGATACAAAGCTTCTTCAACGGCGGTATTACCGCCGCCAATAACGGCAACATCACGTTCCTTGTAGAAAAATCCATCGCAAGTGGCACAGGCTGAAACGCCGCGGCCATTAAAGGCTGATTCAGACTCAAGACCAAGCCAGCGCGCCTGTGCACCAGTGGCAAGAATCACCACATCAGCAGTCATCACTTTTCCCGAATCCAGTTTCATGCGGAACGGCCGCACCGATGTGTCAAGATCAGTTACCAAATCATACATGACACGAGCGCCAACATTTTCGGCCTGTGACTGCATTTCGGTCATAAGCCACGGCCCTTGAATCACCTCGGCAAAGCCAGGGTAGTTTTCAACATCGGTGGTGATTGTCATCTGCCCACCCGGTTGCAATCCGGCAAGAATGACTGGCGATAGATTGGCACGGGCAGTGTAAATGCCAGCGGTCAACCCGGCAGCACCTGCCCCGATGATAACAACATGTTCATGAAGGGCGGCGTCGGCTGTTGCGCTGGCATGATCGGTCATTGTTTTGCTACTCTTTCATCTTTGGCGTTCGGCTTCGTCAGGGCATACTGTGTGAAGGGGATAACACCCAACAGCTTGTGTTTTCAAGTGTCATTTACACAACATCATGTTAGCCTTTGCCCATGAAACTTCATAGCCCCATTGCCACTTGTCTGTGTTTTTACCGCATCCGGCTTGTCGCGGTCTTGGTTTTGCTGATGGCGCTTGCTGCCCCGGCAAAGGCACAGGATATTGATGGCGCCGAAATCCTGTCTGGAAACGCGGTTGAAGGCGGGCTTATTATTGCCCGCACCGATCCGACCAATCAGATCATGCTTGATGATGACGCGATTGAAATTGGCGAAAATGGCGTTTTTGTGATCGGGTTTCACCGCGATTCCGACGTACCGGTTACGCTTCGCATTGTCGCGCCAGATGGAAGCGTTAAAACCAGCTTTTTGTCACCGCGCCAACGCGACTATAACATTCAGCGCATTGATGGGCTAAAATCAACCATGGTCACGCCGCCAGCCACCGTTCTGGCGCGAATCAAATCTGATGGTGACGCGGTTCGCACCGCCCGCCAGCGCGAAGCGCCACTTGGCGATTTCTGGCGCGGTTTTGATTGGCCAGCCTTGGGCCGGATTTCAGGCATCTATGGTAGCCAGCGCATTTTAAACGGCCAACCGCGCCAGCCGCATTATGGCATTGATATTGCCGCCCCGACCGGCACGCCTGTTTACGCCCCGGCAAGCGGGCTTGTGACATTGGTAAAAGATTTATATTTTTCCGGCTGGACCGTTCTGATTGCCCATGGGCTTGGCGTAAATTCAAGTTTTTTACATTTTGATCGAGTCGATGTAGAAACAGGCATGATAGTTGAGCGTGGTGGCTTGATTGGTAAAATTGGTGCCACCGGGCGTGCCACCGGCCCGCATCTTGACTGGCGAATTGATTGGCAGGGGCGGCGGATTGATCCCGGCCTTTTGGTTGGCGCAATGCCCGATCCAGCGACATAAGTGATCGGTCAAAAGGCGATAATATGAAAACGGTTTTTATTTTTGGTCTTGGCTATGTTGGCACGCCATTGGCACAAGCACTTGCCGATCAGGGTTGGCAGGTTCGCGGCACCACCCGCACACCATCCAAGCTTGCCGATAAGGCCAATCAAGGCTGGCAAATCCTGCCGTTTCAATCAGGCCAACCGCTTACCGATCCGCCCACCGCTTTTGCCGGTATCGATGCAATCATCAGCACAATTACCGCCATAGGCGGCTCAGATCCGGTGCTTGATGCGCATGGTGATGATCTTGCCAATTTTTCCGGCTGGAGCGGTTATGTATCGGCAACATCGGTTTATCCCGATATGCCGCATGACATCTGTTACGAAGACACCAAAGTCGCCCCAGCAACCGCCCGAGGCAAAGCGCGTGTTGTTGCCGAAGCACGTTGGCAAGAGAGTTTTGGTACGGAAATTTTCCGTGCCGCCGGGATCTATGGCGTTGGGCGAAGCCCTTTTGATGGGCTTCGTGATGGCACGGCTCGAATCATCGAACGCGAAGGACAGGTCTTTAACCGCATTCATGTTGATGATATTTGCCGGATTATCATTGCCGCAATGGCCAAGCCGCGATCGGGCCGGATCATTAATCTGGCCGATCATAAACCAGCACCACAAGGCGATGTTGTTCGGCATGCTGCAGGCTTGATTGGCATGGAACCACCCAAACCGCAAAAGCTGGAAGATGCGAATCTATCACCAATGGCACAAAGCTTTTATGTGTCACGGCGGCGCGTTGGGTCGCGCATTATCAAACCCGAATTAGGGCTTGATCTTCTCTATCCTGATTATGAAACCGGACTTGCCGCCATTCTGGCGGCTGGCGGATAAGCCCTAACCAATTGACGGGTCAAGATCACCGCTGGCATAGCGTGATGCCATTGCCGATAGGGATAATGGCCTGATCCGAGCCGCATTACCAGCGGTGCCAAACCGTTCAAACCGGTCAGCGCACAGGCTCTCCATCGCGTCCATTGCTGGCTTGAGGAATTTCCGCGGGTCAAATTCGGCCTTATTTTCATTGGCAATCTTGCGAATAACACCAAGCATGGCAAGACGACAATCAGTATCAATATTCACCTTGCGAACGCCATATTTGATGCCACGTTCGATTTCTTCGAGCGGTACGCCCCATGTTTGTGGCATTTCCCCACCATGCGCATTGAATACATCTTGCAATTCCTGCGGCACGCTCGATGATCCATGCATAACAAGATGGATATTCGGCAGGCGGCGATTGATTTCTTCAACCACATTCATCGCCAGAATTTCACCATCTGGCTTGCGGGTAAATTTATAGGCGCCATGGCTTGTTCCCATGGCAATAGCAAGCGCATCAACTTTTGTATCTTTGACAAATTTAACCGCCTGATCAGGATCGGTTAGCAATTGATCCTCGGATAATTTCCCGGTTGCGCCATGCCCATCTTCCTGCTCACCCTCGCCGGTTTCCAATGAACCAAGAACGCCAAGTTCGCCTTCAACCGACACACCAGCGTGATGCGCCATTTCTGTTACGCGGCGGGTGATATCCAGATTATATTCATAGGAAGCAGGTGTTGATGCATCAGCTTCAAGCGAGCCATCCATCATCACTGAGGTAAAGCCATATTGAATGGCTGTCATGCAGGTGGCTTCGTTATTGCCATGATCTTGATGCATACAGACCGGAATATGCGGATACATTTCGGCCAAGGCCTTGACCATTGCCTGCAACATAACATCGCCAGCATAATTACGCGCACCCCGACTGGCCTGAATAATCACCGGCGCATCGACACGGTCAGCCGCCTTCAAAATGGCCAAGCCCTGTTCCATATTATTAATGTTAAAGGCCGGAACGCCATAGCCATGCTCGGCAGCGTCATCAAGAAGTTGGCGAAGGGAAATCAGCATGCAATCATCCTATGTCAAAGCAACATTCAGCGTCTATTTATGGCCTATAGCGGGTAAATGCGTCAACTTCATTAGCAGAGCCAAAAATAAATGGCACGCGGGCATGAAGTGTTTGTGGCACCAAATCAAGAATAGGGCCATCACCGTCAATGGCCTTTCCGCCAGCGGCCTCAACCAGAAAAGCCACCGGATTGGCCTCATAAACCAGCCGAAGCCGGCCAGCCTCATAGCCCGAACGCGCATCAGATGGGTAAAGAAAAATACCGCCACGCCGAAAGATGCGCCATGCATCGGCAACAAGCGAGCCAATCCAACGCATGTTGAAATTGATCTTTCGCGGGCCAGCCTCACCGCCAAGGCAATCAGCGATATAACCGGCAACATCAGGCTGCCAATGCCGCATATTTGACGCATTAATTGCAAATTCGCGCGTATCAGACGGGATTGTGACCGCCCATGCCATATCGTGGAACACGCCATCATCGCCAAGCTGGAAAGCGGCAACCGCTTTGCCAAAACTAACAAGCAATGTTGTTTGCGGCCCATAAACAAAAAATCCGGCAGCAAGCTGATTGCGGCCGGGCTGCAAGGCACCGCCTGCGGCGGGTAGAATCGAAAAGATTGTTCCCACCGAAACATTCGTATCAATATTCGATGATCCATCCAAAGGATCGCTTGCCACGATCACAGTTCCATGATCATGAAGCTGAACCGCGTCATCCTGCTCTTCCGAAAGATAGGCGGCCACCGCTGGTACATCTGCCAATGCGGCTTCAATCATTTCATCTGCCAGAACATCAAGCGCCTTTTGGTCATCACCGTCGGCATTGGCACTGCCGCGAATGGCACTCAGCACCGCACCGGCATCGGGCTGGCGGATCACCGCCGCAATTGACACTGCTGCTGCTGCCAGTCCAGCAATTGCCTCACAGGCAGCCGCCTTAGCTGGCTCCTTGCTGGCGATAGATTCAAGCGTAACAGATAAATGAGACATGATGCGGCACTCGGCTGAAAATGGAGACTGAATCCAAACCTGCAAATACTGGGTTTTGACAGATCTTGATATTAGCAAAAACAAAACGCCCGAACCATAGCGGTACGGGCGTTTCAATCATCTCCTAATTCGGCGACATTGCGACTATTCGCGATTTCCGAAAAGACGCAGGATGAACAAGAACATATTGATGAAATCAAGATAGAGGGTTAACGCCCCAAAAATTGATTTCTTCGCCGCCACTTCACGGCTATCACCAGCCATATACATGGATTTAATGCGCTGTGTATCCCAAGCGGTCAATCCGGCAAAAATCAACACACCACCGACTGAAATCACAAATTCCATCTGAGTTGATGCCATAAAGATATTCACGATTGACGCAATGATCAGACCGAATAGGCCAATAATCATGAATGATCCCATCGCCGACAGGCTGCGCTTGGTGCTATAGCCGTAAAGGCTGAGACCGGCAAAGGCGCCTGCAGTGATGAAGAAGGCCCGCGCGACACTGGCACCAGTGTAGACAAGCAGGATTGACGCAAGCGACAGGCCCATAATGGCACCATAGATGTAGAACAGGTTTCGCGCCTTGGTGGCCGACATGCGGTTAATCCGCGCTGATAGCCAGATCACCATGCCAAGCGGTGCCAGCATAATGACCCATTTCAATGGTGTGCCATATAAAAGCTGGCCAAGACCAGCAACATTCAGCACGGCCCATTTTGTTGCAAAGGCAAAAAAGCCCGTCAGCAGAAGAGCTGTGGTCATGTGGTTATACACACCAAGCATATAAGCCCGCAGCCCGACATCGATCTGAGCAGAGGCCGCTGCGGCGGTATTCATAAAACGATTATCCTGCATTTTGTAACTCCCAAAATGACAATGCCAAAAATTGGCTGTGGTTGTGATCTAAATGTAGGGATTAAAACAAAATTATTCAAGCGCAGACTTAGAATTTTCGTAATGAATATCCGGCTTCTGCCAAGCAGGGCAATCTAGTCAGCAATTCCAGTTTTTTGCCGCCGCGCACGCTGTGATTCAGATTTTAACTGCCCACAAGCCGCCAGAATATCACGGCCACGCGGTGTACGAACTGGTGATGCATAACCGGCATTCAACACACGTTTGGCAAAAGATTCGATCCGTTCATCTGACGAGCAGATATAGGGGCTGCCCGGCCAAGGGTTAAACGGAATCAAATTCAATTTTGACGGTATACCCTTGATCAGTGCCAATAAAGCGCGGCAATCCTCATCACTGTCATTCACCCCGTCAAGCATCACATATTCCCATGTAATACGCCGCGCATTGGATAGGCCGGGGTAATTACGGCAAGCATCAATCAACGCGGCAAGCGGGTATTTCCGGTTGATTGGCACCAACTCGTCACGAAGCTCGTCACGCGTTGCGTGGAGTGAAATCGCCAGATTAACCCCTAATTCTTCGCCGCAACGTTTAATTTCTGGAACAACACCCGAAGTTGACAAGGTAATGCGGCGTTTTGAAATCGCCACACCTTCGCCGCTCATGATGATGCGCATCGCCGTGGCAACATTTTCATAATTGAACAAAGGCTCGCCCATTCCCATCAAAACGATATTAGTAAGGCGGCGTCCCGGCTTGCCAGATGGCCAATCATTCAATTCATCCATCGCCAGCGTTACCTGACCGCAAATTTCGGCAATGGTTAAATTACGAACCAGCTTTTGCGTTCCAGTATGGCAAAAACTACATGTCAGGGTGCAGCCCACCTGTGATGAAATACATAAGGTGCCGCGCGTCTTATCAGGGATATAGACACATTCGGCTTCATTGCCGTCAGCAAAACGGATAAGCCATTTGATCGTACCATCAACCGACTGCAACCGCCGCGATACCGCTGGCCGGTCGGCAGAAAAATGCGCCGCCAGCAATTCGCGAACCGGTTTGCCAAGGTCGCTCATTTCGTCAAAGCTGCTGAGGCCATGACGCCAGACCCAACGCCAAACCTGCCGCGCACGAAATTTTGGCAGGCCAAGCGCCACCATCTCTGCCTCAAGATCAGCAAGCGCCAAACCAAGA
>ERZ767114.1007-NODE-1007-length-14148-cov-4.936323_pt1 | contig 14148 bp, 16 predicted proteins | sample MGYA00374952_ERZ767114 | MGnify/ENA primary metagenome ERZ767114 (study PRJEB28939, sample SAMN06267156) | marine metagenome | isolation source: Columbia River Estuary | place: USA:Columbia River Estuary, USA | collected 2012-05-05 ...
CGATATAATAAACGTTCTAAGCGATTTATTTAACCAAAAGCCTAGTCTAGTATCAAAGTTTAAATTAAATGGTGTAGAGTATGGCTTTCACCCTGAATTAGATGATTTACTGCTAGGAGAATATATTGACCTAGATAATTTTATAGGAGATTGGGATAATATGGAGAAAGCTATGAATGTTTTATACAGACCAATTATAGTAAGATTAAAAGACAAATATAATATTGAAGAATACCAAATAGAAAATTCTGTTAATTTATTGGATATGCCTATGGATGCAGTTTTATCATCAATTTTTTTTTTGTGGAATTTAGGTCTAGAATTGTCGCAAACTATGATGAATTATTTGGAGGAGGGGGAGACAGAAGCCTTGACTCAGTATCTCAATTCTCAAGAAAGTGGGGATGGTATCAATCAATTTTTGGACTCGCTAACGGAGACATTACACGATTTGAAGATATCACTAAATTAGGAATGCATAAATGCTTTACAATGCTATCTTTTATGAAAGACAAAAACGAAATGGAAGCAAAACAGATTAAAAAGAAATTTAAATGAGCAATCAAGGAGTAAGGGGTTTTTATCAATTAACTGAAACCATAAAAGAACAACTACTAGCAGATGTAAATGTAAACACAGTTACAACAGGAGATATCACAGATGTTAATCTAAGTAAGCAAGATATATTTCCATTAAGCCATATTATCGTAAATAATGTTACAGTAAATGAACAAACCTTAGATTTTAATGTAAGTATTTTATCCTGTGATATTGTTAATCAATCAAAGCTAGAAACAACAGATATTTTCACAGACAATAACGATATGCAGAATATCCTAAACAATCAACTAGCAGTCTTAAATAGGCTTACACAAAGACTTAGAATGGGTCAGTTGCATACAGATATGTATCAATTAAATGGAAGTCCTAGTCTTAGTCCTTTTTATGATCGATTTGATAATCAACTAGCAGGGTGGACTGCAACAATGGACATACAAATCTACAATGATATTTACATTTGCTAATGAATGGGTATAAGAATTTAAATGATGCTCTAGAACAATATGCTAAGTATGTTATACAACAGGCTAGGACAAACCTAACAAAAGATAAAAAGGGTGATGGTAACTTATACAATTCTTTAAGTTATGATATACTAGAAAACACAGATGAATTCCTAGTAGACTTTTTAATGGAAGACTACGGAATTTTCGTAGACAAAGGAGTAAAAGGTAAAACAAGCACATACCCTGAAACACAGGCTGCACTATCACAATTTCAATATGGAAGTGGTACAGGAGCAAAAGGTGGGTTAAGAAAAGGAATAGATGGTTGGCTTAGAAAGAAAAGGTTTCAATGGAGAGATGAAAAAGGTAGGTTTATGAGTTATCAGACTATGACTTATTTAATATCTAGAAGTATTTACAACAAAGGTTTAAAAGCAAATTTATTCTTTACTAAACCATTTGAAAAAGGAATAGAAAAACTATCACGAGAATTGTATGCAGGTTTTGTTAAAGATGTAGATAATTCAATAATATTAGGACAAAAAAAATAAACAATGGCAGATATAGCATTAAGAAGCCCACAATTCAAACATAAAGAAATCCCTGCAACTGGGGTGCTTTCTTCTGTGTGTACAGTTACAATAGATGGAACATTAAGATATACACTAACAAAAAATGTAGCACCTAGCACATCAGTTAATTTTGATATATCAGAACTAGCAAGGGATTATTTAGAAATAGAATACAAAGGTAATTTTCACGCACAATATGTAGACATAGTTACAACTATAAAAAACTATTCGCTTGTAAATGGTGGGGGTGTTGAAGTAGGTACTGAAACTACCTATACAGATAGAGGATTTGAAGCATACGGAACTTTTACAGAAAACTCCAACCCTTTGGTGTATTCAACAAGACCAAGATTTTTGATTGCAGATGAACTTAATTCAAGTTATACATTTGATATTACAGTATTAGCACCAACAGGGAAAGCTGCAATATTGCCAAATGTTGATTTAGGAGGAACTTTATCAGCACTTATAGTTAGTGGTACTCCAACAAGTGTTGTTTGGAATAATATTACTGTAACAATTAAAAGAATAGATTGTACTAAATATGGTGATGGAAAAAAAGTTATATTTATTAACAAGTATGGCGCACAACAAGAACTTTGGTTTTTCTTAAAAAACACAACTGCAATAGGAAGAACAAACGAGGGGTTTAAATCTAACACAATTACATACCCAACAGATGACCACGCAACCTATTCCAATAGAAATGCACCAAATAAAGTATTTAACACACAGGCAAAAAGAACGCATAATTTAAGTAGTGGATATTATCCTGAGTTTGCAAATGAATATTTTGAGCAATTACTATTATCAGAATATGTATGGATGGAAATACCAAGCAGGGGAGATAGCAGGGTTAATATTGTTACTCCTGTAAAAGTTAAAACCTCATCAGTTAATTTTAAAACATCTGTAAATGATAGGTTGATAGAATATACAATGGAATTTGAAGAAGCATACGATTACATAAATAATATTAGGTAGATGCAAAAGTTACAACTTTACATACAGGGTCAAAGAATAGATTTATTTAAAGATGAATCAGTAAATTTTACGCAGACAATACAAAACGTAAAAGATATTAGTAAAATATTTACAGAATTTACTAAGACATTTGCCTTACCTGCATCTAAAGTTAATAACAAGATATTTAACCATTATTATAATTCTAGTATTGATGATGGGTTTGATGCTAGAATAAAAATAGAATCTACACTTGAATTAAATGACTTGCCTTTTAAATCAGGTATGCTAAAGTTAGACGGAGTAAAATTAAAAAATAATGTAGCACATACTTATAACGTCACTTTTTTTGGTAATACTGTAAACCTTAAAGACTTACTGGGAAATACTTTATTATCAGCATTATCAGGTTTAAATGCATACAATCAGCTTTATACATTTGCAGATGTTTTACAGGCTATGCAGACAAATAATGTAAACAATGGGGATGTAATAGTTCCTTTGATTACTCACACAAACAGGCTGATTTATGACTCGCACACAACTCCGCCCCCATCATTGCCTGAAAATACAGACAATTTGCATCCGCATTCAAGTAGTCATCAGGGAGTAGAATTTACGCAGTTTAAATATGCTATAAGGGTACAGGCTATTATAGATGCTATTCAATCACAGGTTTTTAATAATGGTCAAACATTAACTTTTTCAGATGACTTTTTTAACGACGCAACTAATACAAAATTTCATAACTTATTCTTTTGGCTGCACAGAAAAAAAGGAGATGTAGATGCACCCTCCCAATTATTACAAAATTTTACACAGGTAACAGAATTAAATACAACAGTCTGTAACCCTACAAATAATTGCCAACCAACTTGGATAGGTCAAGCTAATGGGGTTGTGACAACATCTGTTCCTAGTCCTTATGCAATGTGGTATTCTTTTTGTGAAGTTACACCACCAAATAATACAGATGTCTATACAGTTAGAGTTATTAGAAATGGATCTATAATTTCAGAAAATACAGGAACAGGAGTTTTAACTGTTATATCAGGTGCTTATAATAATAGCACATTTGTAGTACAGATTGCATCATCTACAAATATGAGTTTTGCAGCGGGTAGTATTGTATTTTCAGGTACTTGGTGGAAACCACCTAACTTGATAGGTGTTGGGAATAGTGGCTCAATGGTATATTCTAATTCAGCAACATTTAATACAACTGCATTTAACGAATTTAATATACAGGAGCAAATGCCTAAAATGACTGTAATAGATTTTTTATCAGGCCTTTTTAAAATGTTCAATTTAACTGCTTATGTAGAAAATTCAGGAACTATTGTAGTTAGAACTTTGGATAGTTATTATGAAGCAGGAAGTCAAGTTCCTATAAATATTGACAAGTATTTAGATACAACTAAATCAACAGTAAATGTAGCATTGCCTTTTAAAAGTGTACAATTTCAATACAAAGGCTTAGGAACGTTTTTAGCAAAACAATTTGAGCAAATAAATAACAAGGGTTGGGGTAGTTTGAACTATTCTTTAGATAATGAATTTTTTGATGCTTTAACAAAACCTTATAAACTAGAAGTACCTTTTGAGCATATGCAATATGAAAGGCTTTATGATGTACAGGGTGGAGCATCGACAACTGTTCAATATGGATATTTTGTAGATGATAACAGGGAATCATATTTTGGTGAGCCTTTGCTTTTCTATCCAATTTTACAACAAAATGCAACTGAAATAGCAATTAAATATACTGAATCAGGCGGGACAATAAATATAAATAATATTGACGATTATCATATTCCGTCAAATACTTTAGATCTATTACCTATTTCAAATGAAAGTAGCATTCATTTTAATAATGAATTAAGCGAATACCTAGCCAATGAAAGTGGAAGTTTAGCATCAGATTTTGAAGATACTTTATTTTATACTGATTACAGAAAGTATATTACAGATGTATTTAATAATAAAAGAAGATTAACAAAGGTTACTGCACACTTGCCTATGAAGATATATTATAATTTAAAACTAAATGACTTAATACAATTAGGTCAAGATAATTATAAAATAAATTCTTTAACAACAAATCTAACAACAGGAAAAACAGACTTTGAATTGTTAAATGTAGTAGAGGGTGTTTTATCTAATACTGCGGGTGGATCAGCACCTACACAGGTTACAGGATTAGTAGCATCAAATATAACAAGTACAGGATTTACAATTACTTGGAATCCGTCTGTTTCGCCTGTTAATAATGTAATGTCTTATTATGTTGTTTATGCAAATGGTGTAGCAGTTGGTGGGTCGATGGCTCAACCTCTACAAACAACCTATTCAGATACCATTACAGGATTAAGCCCTGCAACCTCGTATGATATTACAGTAATTGCCTATGATATATTTCTGAATCAATCTCCTGTATCTGGAATATTAACAGTTAATACACTACCATAATGATAAAAAATATTATAGACTTATTGCAGATAGCAAAAGGACAAACGGAAAATATAAGAATTGCACAAGGTAAAAATGCTTTGCCTAAAAACTTAAAGTCAGGATTAAAACATCTTAAAAATACTATCAAATGGCAATAGAAAAAGAATATACTTTAAAGCTATCAACTAAAGATGCACAAGCAAACGTTGATGAATTAAATCAATCATTAAAGCTACAAGAAAGTTTAATTGATGACCTTGAAAAAGAAATTCGCCAATATGAAAAGCAGTTAGATAAAACATCTAAAACAGACTTAGCTGCACAGAAGAAAATAAAGGATGCTTTAAAGGAAAAAAAGGAAGCCTTAAAAGATGAAAAGATTGCTTTAAAAGATTTAAATAAAGACAGAAAAAAAGCAAATGAAGAACTAAAGGAAGCAACAGAAAATGCTGCAGATTATAGTGGTGCTTTAGGTTTAGTGGATAAGCAAACAGGAGGTTTAGTATCAGGTTTAAAAAACCTTAAAGGAGGCTTAGGTGGTGCAACTAAAGGAATGAATCTTTTAAAGGTTGCTATAATAGGAACAGGAATAGGTGCATTATTGATTGCTATAACTGCAGTAACAACTGCGTTTAAATCATCAGAAGAAGGTCAAAACAAGTATGCAAAATTATTGGGTATAATTGGCTCAGTTGTAGGAAACCTAGTTGATTTATTGGCAGACTTAGGCGAGGGTATTATTGCAGCTTTTGAAAATCCTAAACAAGCTATAATTGATTTAAAAAATTCAATCAAAGAAAATATAACTAATAGGATTGAAAGTCTTATTGATACTTTTGGTTTTTTAGGAAAGGCAATAAAAAAAGTATTTAGTGGAGATTTTAAAGGTGCTTTAGAAGATGCAAAGTCAGCAGGAAGTAGTTACGTAGATAGTTTAACAGGGGTTAAAAATACAATAGACAAAGTTTCAGATGCTACTAAGGGTTTTGTAAAAGAATTAAAAGAAGAAGCAGTTATTGCAGGTCAAATAGCAGACCAAAGGGCAAAGGCAGATAAGATAGAAAGAAAAAATATTGTAGATAGAGCAGAAGCAAACAGAAAACGAGCAGAGTTATTAGAAAAGGCAGCTAATAAAGAAAAGTTTACTGCTAAAGAAAGAATTGAATTTTTAAAGGAAGCAGGAGCATTAGAGGAAGAAATAACAAATAAAGAAATTGAAGCAGCTAGATTAAGGCTTGAGGCTAAGACATCAGAAAATGCTTTATCAAAATCTACAAAGGAAGACTTAGAAGAAGAAGCACAATTAAAAGCTAATTTAATTAATTTAGAAGCAGCTAGATTAACAAAACAAAAGCTAGTAACAAGCCAAATAGTAGCAGCAAAAAGGGAAGAAGAAGCAGAATTAAAAGCAATTAGGGATGCAGCAGCCTTACAAAAACAAGAAGCAGAAAAAGTAGAAGCAGATAGGCAAAGTGCTATTGATAAAATAAACAAAGATTTAGAAATTCAAAAAGAAAACGAAAAAGCACAAACTGAAATACAAAAAATTGAATTAGAGAAAGAAAGAAAGATTGCAGAACTTGAAAGGTTAAAAGCAACAGAAGAAGAAAAGGCAAATATCATAGCTTTTTATGATGGTAAAATTACAGATGCAAAAGATAAAAACGAGGAAAAGGAAAAGCAATTAAAAAAAATAAGAACAAAGCAAACTTTGTCAGATGCCAAAAACACTTTTAATCAAATTGCGCAATTAGCAGGGGAAGACTCAAAGGTAGGAAAGGCATTTGCTATTGCTAGTGCTACAATTAGTGGAGTAGAGGGTGTTCAAAATGCTTATAGTACTGCACAAAAATCTCCTATAACAACAGTATTCCCTGCATACCCTATTGTTTCAGCAGGATTAGCAGCAGCAGTTGCAGTTAAGAATATTGCAACAATTAAAAAACAAGATCCATCAGGTAGAGGTGCTTCAGCATCTCCACAAAGACCATCAGGAATACCACCAACGCCGTCAATACCTCCTGCATTTAATGTAGTAGGTGCAAGTGGAACAAATCAATTAGCAGATGCAATAGGTGGTCAAACTCAACAACCAGTTCAGGCTTATGTAGTTTCTAGTGAGGTAACAACTGCACAAGAATTAGATAGAAATATTATTGATGATGCTTCAATAGGTTAAAAAAGCAAAATTTAAAATTTAATACGTTATAACATTATGAGAATAGTTGAATTAATATTAGACGAGGAACAAGAAGAAAGCGGTATTGAAGCAATTTCAATCGTAGAAAGTCCTGCTATTGAATCTGACTTTGTAGCCTTAAAAGGTGAGGAAGTTAAGTTAGCAGAAATAGACAAAGAAAAAAGAATTTTGTTAGGTGCTTTATTAATACCTAATAAACCAATTTATAGAAAAGGAGAACAAGGGGATTATTACATATTTTTTTCTAAAGATACTATTTCTAAAGCATCACAAATGTATTTAAGAAATGGCAGACAAAATAATTCTACCCTAGAACACTCTAAAGACTTAAAAGGTTTGACCTTAGTAGAAAGTTGGATAGTTGAAGATGAGGTACAAGACAAGTCTAGAAAGTACGGATTGAATGTGCCTGTTGGAACTTGGATGGGAGCAGTAAAAGTTAATAATGAAGAAGTTTGGAATGAATATGTTAGAACAAATAAAGTTAAGGGTTTTTCTATTGAGGGTTATTTTGCAGACAAAATGGAAGCACCTAAAGAAAAGGTTAAAGAAGATATGTCAAGTGAAAGTGATAAACAGACCTTACTGAAAATAATTGAAATCTTAAATAATGAATAGAAACAGACCAAAAAACAAAGGCATTTACATAGGCAGTAGAACAAGCCCTAAGGGAAGTTCACGTGCTTGTTTATGTTGGGATACCAATACATATTCAAGAAGTTGTTGTGATGGGTCTATTGGTGCACAAGGTATAGGAAATATTACAGGATCAAACTGAAAATGCAAAATTTAAATTAATAATCGTTATATAAATAATATGAAATCAACCGAAATGTTAAATCAAATTAAAACACTTCTAAATATTGAAGTTAAACTTGAAGAAACCAAGTTAGAGAATGGCACAATAGTAAGTGCAGAATCATTTGAGAAAGGAAAAGAAATCTTTATAGTAACAGATGATGAAAAGGTAGCAATGCCAGTCGGAGAATATTTACTTGAAGATGGAAGATTAGTTGTAGTTGAAGAAGAAGGAACTATTGCAGATGTTAGGGAAGTATCTGACGAAGTACCTGCAAAAGAAGAAGCATCAGAAGAAGAAGAAATTACTGAAGATTTAGCTGAAGAAGAAGAAAAAAAAGAAGAAGAAATGGCAGATGTTGCAGATTGGGAGGGGATGGAAAAAAGAATCCAAAACCTAGAAGATGCGATTGCAGATTTAAAGGCTGACAAGGAAAGCAAAATGCAAGAAGAAGAAATGTCAACAGAAACTCAAACACCTTTAAAATCAAGAACTGTAAAAGAAGAATTTTCAGAAGAAATTCCTGCAGAGGTTAAGGCTGAATTATCTGAAGCAGCTGCAAAACCAATTAAACACAATCCTGAATCTGAAAGTAAACAAATTAAAAAAGTAGAATTTGCTAAAGGTAAATTTACATCAACATTAGATAGAGTATTAAATAAATTAAATAAATAAAATACAATGAGTAATTTAAAAAACGTAGAATTAGCTACTACAACAAACATCACTACTACTTATGCAGGACAATTTGCAGGGGAGTACATTGCTGCAGCTTTATTGAGTGCATCAACTATTGACGATGGAGGAATCACAGTAAAATCAAACATTGCTTTTAAAGAAGTAATCAAGAAATTAGCAACAGATGCAATCGTAACTGCTGCAGGATGTGATTTTAACCCAACATCAACTGTAACATTAACTGAAAGAATTTTACAACCAACTGAATTACAAGTAAATTTACAACTTTGTAAGTATGACTTCGTAAACGATTGGGAATCTCAGCAAATGGGATATGGTTTAGGTCAGTCTTTACCTCCAAAATTTGCAGACTTTATGATTGCTCACGTTGCTTCAGAAGTTGCTCAAAATACTGAATTTAATATTTGGCAAGGAGATACTGCTGCTGCATCTAAAAATTCATTTGATGGATTTGAAAAATTAATCGCTGCTGCTGTAACTGCTGGAGATGTACCTGCAGGTCAGGCTTTAACATCTGTTGCATTAACTGCTGCTAACATCGTAGAGAAATTATCTGACGTTGTTGAAGCTATTCCTGCTGCATTATATGGAAAAGAAGATTTATTCTTATACATTTCATCTAAGGCTGCAAAACTTTATGTTCAAGCATTAGGCGGATTTGGTGCTAACGGACTTGGAGCAAATGGTGTACAGAATATGGGTACTCAATGGTGGAACAATGGGTCTTTAACTGTAAACGGAGTTAAGATATTTGTATCACCTGGATTATCTGATGACAAAATGTATGCTGCACAGAAAAGCAACCTATACTTTGGTACAGGATTACTAAACTCAACTCAAGAAGTTAAGGTTTTAGATATGGCAGATTTGGATGCATCTAACAATGTTAGAATGGTAATGCGTTTTACTTCAGGGGTACAATTCGGAATCGCTTCTGATATCGTATCTTACGCATAATTAATTAATTAACCAATAAAATAGGGTAGGTAGAATTTATCTACTTACCCTTTTTTTTTAAAATCATAAAAAACAATGGCTTGTACATTAACAACAGGGAGAAAAATACCTTGTAAAAGTGCCTTTGGAGGCATAAAGAAAGTATTATTTGCAGACTATGGAACAATAGCTTCGATAGCAGTAGATAGCACAACTAAGGAAGCAACTATCACAGATGGTAGCCCTGCACCAAGTTGGTTTGAATATGATGTAAAAGGAAATTCTAGTTTAGAAACTACTGTAACAAGTAGTAGAGAAAATGGAACTACTTTTTATACTCAGACTTTAAACCTAACTTTAACATATTTAGATGCTAAGACTCAGGCAGAATTGCAAACACTTGCAGTTTCTAGACCTTATATCGTAGTTGTAGACTATTACGGAAACAACTTCCTATGTGGATTTGAAAATGGAATGGAATGCACAGGCGGAACTGTAGTCACAGGAGCGGCTGCGGGAGATTTAAGCGGCTTTACTTTAAGTTTTGAGGGCTTAGAAGAAACTGCACCTTATTTCTTAGATGCAGCAGTAAGTGCTGATGCAACACAAATTGACCCAACTGCATAATTATATTATTTAGTTAAAATTAGAGCATCCTTAACAGGGTGCTTTTTTTTTGCTTTAATCATTTTACAAATAACTTATTTTTTTACGTTATATTAATAATGATTATACTAACAACATCAGCAACTGCTCAATCTCTATCAGTTATACCAAGAAGTTATGAATCAACTTTTACTTTATCAGTAAGGGATGATAGCACAAATGTAGAAAAAACTTATAGTATTACTAATGCAGTAAATTCAGGCAATTACTTAAATTTTAATAATATCTTTGATCCTATATTAGTTGAGAATCATTTTTACGATTTAAAACTTATTAGCAACGGAGAAGTTATTTATAAAGATAGAATTTTCTGCACAGACCAAGATATTGACCAATCAAATAATGATTACTATAATTTAAATTCAAATGAATATTTAGATTATAATGGTTATGATAATACTTATTTAGTAATATGAAAACAAGATTAAGAAATAATAAAGGGCAGTTTATAAAAAAATCAAAAACATCAGAGTTTGGTTTTGTGAATTTAAGCACTTATACAAGCCCTATAATTAAAGAAGTATCAGGTAAAGACTATATTGAATATGGTGCTGATAATAACTATTTTCAGTATTTAATTGATAGATATAATGGTAGTCCAACGAATAATGCCGCTATAAATGGAATCAGTCAAGCTATTTACGGAAAAGGATTAAATGCTACTAATTCAAATCAAAAGCCAAATGAGTATGCTCAAATGGTTTCATTATTTAAAAAAGATGTAGTTAGAAAATTATGCTATGATCTTAAATTGATGGGACAATGTGCAGTTCAAATTATTTATTCTAAGGATAGAAAAACTATTGCACAATTAGAACACTTACCTATCGAAACTTTAAGGGCAGAAAAATGTAATGAAGATGGTGATGTTCCTGCTTATTATTATTTTAAAGATTGGGCAAACATAAAAAGAAATGATGTTCCTTTGAGAATACCTGCATTTGGTATGTCAAATGAAAATATTGAGATATTATACATACAACCTTACAAAGCAGGATTTTATTACTATTCACCTGTGGATTATCAAGGTGGATTACAATACGCAGAATTGGAGGAAGAAGTAAGTAATTATCACTTGAACAATATCCTTAACGGACTCAGCCCTAGTATGTTAATCAACTTTAACAACGGAACACCAAACCAACAGGAAAGACAATTAATAGAAAATAAGATTGCTGAAAAGTTTTCAGGATCTAGCAATGCAGGGAAATTCATTCTAGCATTTAATGATAATAAAGAAAGTCAAGCAGAAATAACCCCTGTGCAGTTATCTGATGCACATAACCAATATCAATTCCTTTCTGAAGAATCAACTAAAAAAATAATGGTTGCTCACAGAATTGTTTCACCTATGTTATTAGGTATAAAAGACCAATCAGGTCTAGGAAACAATGCAGATGAAATAAAGACAGCTAGTTTATTAATGGATAACACGGTTATAAGACCATTTCAGGAACTTTTAATAGATTCCTTTGATAAGATACTATCTTACAATGATATTAGCTTAAATCTATACTTTACAACCTTACAACCTTTAGAATTTACAGAAGTAGATCAATCTATTCAAGATAAGGAAACTATTGAAGAAGAAACAGGAGTTGAAATGCAGAAGTTTAGCTTTAAAAAGATAGATGGAAAACAGGCTTATGAAACAAAAGAAGAAGCAGAAAAGGTAGCTGAAGAAATGGGTTGTGGTGGATATCACGAACACGAAGTTGAGGGTGTTACATATTTTATGCCTTGCGTAAGCCACGAAGAACTTAAAGCACCTTGTTGGGATGGTTATGAGCAAAGGGGTATGAAAGACAAAGATGGAAAGCAAGTACCAAATTGTGTAAAGTTAGAAGAAGTTACTTTAGAATCTTTTGGAGAAGATGAAGATTTAACTGAATGGGAATTAATTGATGAAAGAAAAGTTGATTATGAAGCAGAAGATGCTTTGGATTATCAAATAGATCAACTAAACACAAAAGGAAAAAGCCTACTTTCTAAACTATGGGAATTTGTATCAACAGGAACTGCTAGGCCAAATGCAAAAAGTAGTCAAGATGAAAACGTAGATGGTACACAATTTAAAGTACGTTATCAATATGCACCTTTGAAAGATACCTTTAACAAAGACGGAAAAAATGTTACTAGAGATTTTTGTCAGAAAATGGTAGTAGCTAAAAAGATATATCGAAAAGAAGATATTGAAATGATGAGCAAACAAGCAGTAAATGCAGGATGGGGGCCACGAGGTGCAGATACATATTCCATTTGGTTATACAAGGGTGGAGGTAATTGCCATCATTTTTGGATGCGTAAAACGTATATGAAGAAAGGAAAAGGAAGTATTGATATTAATAGCCCACTTGCACCTACAATTAGTGTAAACCAAGCTAGAAAGGCAGGATTTAAACCTGAAAAGAATAGTGAGTTAGTTGCAAAGCGACCTATTGATATGCCTAACGAGGGATTTTTACCAACAAATAAAAGAAGATAGATGGCTACACAATTATTCATAAATAGAACAGACCTTGTTAGAAATTCCATAATGGATGGGAATATTTCGACTGACAAGTTCATACAATTTGTCAAGATAGCACAGGAAATAGACGTTCAGCAAATAATGGGAACAGATTTGTATAATGGTTTAGCTACTGCAATTCCAAATATAGATGATCCTGCTAATGCAAGATGGAAAACAATTTTAAATGACTATATTGTACCAATGTTAATTTGGTATTCACAGGCTAATTACTATCCATTTGCTGCATATCAGGTAAAACAAGGTGGGGTATTTAAACATACATCAGAAAATTCAGTTTCAGTAGATAAAAACGAAATAGATTTTTTAGTAGAAAAAGCAAGAACAAATGCTGAATGGTATTCTAGAAGATTTATTGATTTTATGAGTTTTAATCAGGCAATATATCCTGAATATACAAGTAACACGAATGATGATATTTATCCTAGTTATGACTCAACATTTAACGGGTGGGTTTTATGACGTATAAACCTAAGAAAAAAAATATTGAAAAGTTAAAAGTCTTTTTAAAAAAAAATAAAAAACTAAAAAATGGCAAACGAAATTTATAGTACAAGTTGGTGGGGAAGTCCTATGGAAATTGGATGGGGAAGTATTTATTATCGTTTTGCTTTTCCTAGTGCTATTCCTGCTTTATTAGTTACTTTAGAAAGCAGAGCATCTTATTATGAGAATGTAACTTGTACAACTGCAATATTAACCACAATTGAAAATATAGAATAGGATGGCAGATAATTTATTAGATAAAGCATCAATATTACTTACACCAACTGCATACGACAATGGAAGTATGTTAAGTATAAAGCCAGAGAGTGGAAATGGAGATTTTGACTTTCAAAGAAATTCTGCTGCCACCCGAGTTAATGCACAAGGTTTAGTTGAGAATGTACAGATAATCAGTTCAGAGTTAGTTTCAAATGGTAACTTTTCACAGATAGGTACAGAAGAAGTATTAAACGGAAACTTTTCACAAGAAGGAAGTGAGTTAGTTACAAATGGTGATTTTGCGACAGATAGTGATTGGAATAAAGATGCAAATTGGTCTATTGCTAATGGTGTTGCAACAAGCACTGGTACTGGTAGAATGTTTCAATCTATACAATTTTTAGAAGCAAACATAGGAACAATCGTAAAGGTTAGTTTTGATATTACTGATAATTCAAGTGGTGGGGTTGTTGTTAATTGCTACGGAGGTGTGTCTCAATTATTTACAGGAGTTGGAACGCATACTTTTACAACAACTACAACAAATGCTACAAACCTATATTTTAATAATGCTGGAGCGGGTTCTAATTTTGTTGGCTCAATAGACAACGTTTCAGTAA
>ERZ767114.1016-NODE-1016-length-14064-cov-3.726460_pt1 | contig 14064 bp, 22 predicted proteins | sample MGYA00374952_ERZ767114 | MGnify/ENA primary metagenome ERZ767114 (study PRJEB28939, sample SAMN06267156) | marine metagenome | isolation source: Columbia River Estuary | place: USA:Columbia River Estuary, USA | collected 2012-05-05 ...
ATATGCTGCATGGGTTATTTATAATCGGTATTATTTAAACCATTATACTATAAGTGTTCATGACCTTCCAGATGCTTATTGTTCTCTAGAGCGATTCAATGAATTTTTAAAATCTATCGGAATCGTATTAAACTCTTCTGGAGGTGAAATTAAAATAAGTAAAGATAAACTCTTGCGCCAATCCAGTTCAGTTGCCAATAAAATTATCGCTAATTTTTCTGGAAATGAAACCAGAGAAATTGCAGGTAGTTACGTCGAATTTGCAGAGCGAGGAGTTTTACAACAATTCACTCATTTACCTAAATCTGAAATTACAAGAGAACAACGTCGAGAAGGTTTTGAAACTATGAATGCAGATCGTATTTTTGAAAGTACCTTTACTTCACAACTAAAGAAAAAATAATTGCTGTTATGGAGATTAAAAACTTATTAGAAAAAGGATATGTATCATATCTTAAACCACCATCAGAAACATTTTTACAATTCAAAGATTTTTCATATATAGAAAAGTTAAATGTTAAAAGACATACACTTCCATGGGAAGATGATATTGATGAAACTAGATTTGGTATTCAAGAGTATGCAGCAAAAAGTACATACATTGATATTGTTACTGAATCAAGTACTGGCCACTGGCCATTTAAAACTGAAAAATGTTTAAAACCATTTTATAATTTACAATTCCCTATGATTATTGGTCATGGTGGAATTATGAAAGAATTAAGAGAATTAGGATTTGATTTATTTGATGATATAATTAATCACGAATATGATACACATAAACATCCAAAGTATATAAAGACAACTGTACAGGATTTAGCAATGGACGGTTGGAACGATAATCTCAGAATACCACTATTAATTGAGGAATTAAAAAGATTATCAACTCTTGATATTAAAACGATATACGAAGATAACAAAGAGAGGTTTATAAAAAACCAAGAACTTGTTTGGAAATTAACTATCGAAAATAATGATATATTATATAAATTAGGAGATTTTGTTTTTGGTAATAATATTGAATACTTTGATACTCCAATTGAACATTTAAAAAAGATTTATTTATGAAACAAATAGATTTACATGGATTAAGACATGATGATGCAGTAGATAAAGCAGAAGATTTTGTATTAATGGAATCACATAACTCTATGTTTGAATGTAGAATAATAGTAGGCAATTCCTCTACAATGACAAATAAAGTTACTAATATGTTAGATGGCCATGGATTTAGATATTATATTCCAAGTTGGAATGTAGGAGAAATAATAGTTTCTAACTAGGTAAACTATAATACTTATATACTAATAGGAGTACATTAACTAATGATTAAATTAAAAGATATGATAAGTAGAAATCTATTCACAGAATCAAAGAAACTTAGAGTTTTTGACTTTGATGATACCTTGGTTAAAACAACTTCATTTATCTATATTACCAATGGTGATAAGAAGAAAAAACTTTCACCAGGTCAATATGCAGTTTACAATGAGAAACCTGGTGATGAATTTGATTTCTCAGATTTCCAAAAAGTACAAGACCCAAATGAAATTGTAAAAATAACTAAAGTACTTCGAAGAGTAGTACAAAGTAGTGGTGGTGATGGAGTTCACATCCTAACTGCCAGAGCAGCATTTAAACCGATAAGACAATACTTAAAAGATATCGGTATTAATATGAGTAAAATATATGTAACCGCATTAGCATCTAACAATCCAAAGGATAAAGCAGATTGGATTGAAGATAAAATTGATAATGAAGGATATGATGATGTTTACTTCGCTGATGATTCCAAAAAGAACGTAGATGCCACTAAGAAAATGTTAAGAGGTAAGGATGTTCGTTGGAGAGTTCAACACATAAAACATTAAAATTCTATATTTATAGATATGAGACACCTAATATACATATTGTGGGTGTTGTTACTTACATCTTGTGGTACAACATACCAAATTTCAACATTAAATTATGACCCAATTTATGGACCAGATGGTACAGAGATAAAGGTTGATGTAGTAGAAAATGAATTTGAACTTGCAAGAAAGTTCAGAACAGATGATAAATTCCGATGGGATTTTGCTCAATTTGCAATGAAACAAGACCTAAGATGGAATTATGATTTCTATTGGAATAATAGAATGTACAGAAGTCCATTTGCATCTCCATTTGATTTTTATTGGAATTCACATAACTATTGGTGGAATTGGGCAACTAATTCACATTTCAATATGGGATTCAATCATTGGGATAGATTTGGATTCTATGGATATGGTAGTTCTTTTGGATATTATGGATTCAATAGATATGGTTGGAATGGATATGGTTCACCTTGGAATGATTGGGGATACAGACAGAGAATGAATGATTATGCTTGGGAAAACAGAAACAGAACGAATACTGCTTATGTAGTTGGTAGGAGAGGTTCTAACAACGTAATTACTAATAGTAATAGAACTAATATAGAAAATAGAATTATCGTTAACAGAAACAAACCTAGACTTATTATTAATAAAGATGAAGTTATTGATAATGCAATTATCAAACTTAAAGGAAATAATAATAATGTTAGAGTTTATGAAAATCCTAACAACGTTCCTAATAAAATTATTATAAGAAATAATAATACTAATAATAATGTTAGAAATTATAATAGACCACCTAACAATTCTAATAACAATAATATTATCAGAAATAATAGTAGACCAAGTAGAACTTACACACCTCCATCAAGAAGTTCTTCACCACCTGTAATTAATAGAAGTTCATCAAGAAGTTCATCACCACCTGTAATTAATAGAAGTAGTGGTGGTAGTAGAGGTTCTGTGAAGAATTAGTTAATCTTAATTTCTTTATATTTATACTGACAACACTTAACGAGGAGTAAATATGAAAAAAGTTATATTAATGTTTGTAGTGCTACTTACAACTACAAATTTACAATCACAAGTACTTAAAGATTTATACAAAGATTTTATAAAATATGGAACTGTTTATGGTGCAGGAGATATTAGTAATTCTGTTGAAGCCATTGAACCAACTTATATTTTAGAAAGAACTGATAATGTCTATGAGATACCAATCATTAAAGATAATACAGAAGTATTTCCATTCGATTACCGATATGGATTTGGTATTAGAAAACTAGCAAGATTTGATTACGAAAGAAAACCTAAAAACTATTACGATGGTAATGAAGACCAGTTAGTATTTGGTGCACCAACATCAGCAGTTCAAGGATTGGAATATCAATTTCATTATGAAAAGGAAAGATGGAGAGGTAGAGATTTTACAAACTATCGTTACTTCCTAAAACACACTGGCAAACATCATATAGTAAAAGTAGAAACAAGAGAAGTAGGAAAGATTAATCTTAACTATAATTCAGCAGAAGCTAGATTTAGATTACCAATCGGTAAGAAGTTTTCTCTTTCTGCAGGAGCTATCCTAAGAGGACATGATAGAGCTTACGGATACAATCCAATTGAAATTTATTTGAATGAAACTACAATAGATGAGTTTGGTAATGAATTTCCAACAAACCCTTGGTGGGGATTAGCATCTGAATATGGGTATTCAGATAATCCAACCACTTATACAGATAATACAACTGGTGAAGAATTTATCGATTATCTTTGGAAAGATGAAGATGGAGTTGTAGTTGCTTTTAGTGATGAAGATTTTAGAGAAAGAATATTCCCATCTATTATGAATGAGTTTAATGGAAGAGCATGGGATTTATTAGACCCATGGATGGAAGTTGCACCAATCATCGGATTCGATTTCTATCACTACAAATCAGATTTTTGGTTTCACGCATATGGAAACTACATATTACCATTTCACCAATATGTTGCAGGAGAAGAAGAATTTAGTTACCTTAATAGAAACAATTGGGGTAAGGGTGGATTAAGACAAGATTCGGATTTAGAACAATGGACTGATTACTCATTTGGTGTCAGTTTAGGTTATAAAGTAGGAAAGAACTTTGGAATATTTGCTGAAGGTGAATATTCAAAAATGTGGGATAGTAATTTATATCAAACTACATTTGGTATAAATTATACTTTTAGGTAGAATATGGCAAAAGAATTAAACGAAGGAACTAAAATCACATTAGATTTAAAAACAATAGGAATATTATTGTTTACTATATCTGTGGTTATAGGAATGTGGTTTACATTACAAGGTGATATCGAAGAAGCTAAGACATTACCAGAACCACCTATTGATAGAATTGAGTATGATTTAAAAGATGAATTAATCAGACAAACTATCCTTGATACACAAGATGATGTTGAATCAATACTCGAAGAGTTAGAAAAAATTGATGAAAGATTATACGAACTGCAGAAAGAAAGGTAGTATGAAAAATTTATTAATATTCATAATTCTATTATTTTCTACACAGGTATTTTCTCAACAATGGATTGATGATTCAAACTTCAATGAAAAGATACACAAAAATGATGCATTTGGAGATGATGAAACAGTTATCACCGTTGTAGAATTTTGGGTAGAGTTTAATAAAATCAATGCTTTTCCTGATTGGGATAAGTTAGAAGGTGTAGAGTACTTCAGAGTTGATATACAAAACGCTCCTCAAGCAAAGAAAGATTATAGAGTTAGAATGGCTCCAACTATTATCATATTTAAGAATGGAACTAAGGAAGATATTTTCAAAGCAAGTTTAGATTTAGAGTGTCCTGTTAATTTAAATGAATTACAAGAAGCAATAGAAGAAGTCAAAACAGCTGATAAATTTTAACGTTTAATTAAATTTTTATATTTATATAGGTAAAGGAAATACCATATGTCAAGATTTAAAAAAGAAATCCTAAATAAACTTAAAGAGTATGCCGGTAAAATGGGTAGAGACCATTTAGGTGGCGATGATATTGCTTCACCAAAACGAGGCGGCCTAAGAGATTTTGATGGATACGATAATGTTCAGTACAACAAAGATATGCCGATGGATGAAATGAAAGTTGTGAACAAAAAAACAGGTAAAGATATTACCAAACATCTATTAGATTATATGGAAGGTAAGATTGATAAAAAGAAATTTGAAAAACTTACCGGTCTAAAAAAGGAATCAGTAAACGAAGCTTATATTGTATTACATTCACCAAAGAAAGGTGTAAAGCCAGTAGTAACTGCTGCATATCGTGATAAGAAAGATGCTCAAAAGTGGGCAAAGGCGTTGGGTGGTATTACCATGATAGTTCAAAAGAAAATGAAAGGTATTGATGAAGCTCAACAGGTAAATTTAAAATCGGTAGATGTATTACGAAGAGCTGTTCAAAAAATAAATAAAAAGTATAAAGTACAAGTAAGTAAAATCGGACCAACTAAAGGTGAGGTTGAGATAGAACTTGGTAGTGGAAATCATCCTGATAGAGATTATCGTGCAATTGATAAACTTGTAAAGAAGATAGGTATCAAACGTTATAGTGTATTCAATGAATCAGTAGTTCAAGAAGCAAAAGATATGACATTATCAGATTATATTAAAATATTAGATAAGAAAATAGAAGATGCTCAAAAAGCCGTTACTGGTAAGAATGGTAGTAAAGAAGAATATAGTAATAGAGGTGATATTTTACAAAACTTTAAACTATTCAGAAATTACCTAAGTTCAATGGATAAAAGACATAAAGGAAATAAAACTAAACTTAGGTTCATATCAGAAAATTTAGATAACTTAGCTGAAGCTTGTTGGAAGGGATATAAAGCAGTTGGTGGTAAAATAAAGAATGGTAAACAAGTTCCTAATTGTGTACCAGAATCAGTAAACGAAGGTATGTTCTCAGCAATAGACCAAATCAGACAAGATTCTAAAGATGTTAGAGATTTCGTAAAGAACGTATTTAAGGATAGAGAATTTAAAAAGATGAGTAATGATAAAGATTTCATTAAGTATCTTAAATCTATCTATGAAGGTACTACAAATGAAGATGGTCATCCACAAAATTGGATGAGTGGTAGAACTTCTGATTACCATACTGCACTAAGAGGTAAGAATAAAGATTATAGTGGTGGTACTAACTTTAAAAAAAAGAATCATGGTCAACCTGATATAGAAGATGATGATGAAGACCAAGAAACAAATCATCTTTCTAACAAACAACTTCATGTGAAGGCTAAATTAAAAGTAGCGGAGAGCGGAAAAAAAAAATCTGAGAAAAACTACAAAGATTGGAAAAGTACCAACGAAGGATTTGATAAAATAGAACACTTATCATTACTTAACAAAGCTCTAAGAGCAATGCCTGGTTCACCTAAACAAAAAGATATCATCAGAAAACTTAACGTAGTTAGAAAATCTGGTGGAATGAGACCACTTAAAGAAAAGAGTATTGTTGAATATGCTTCAAGACTTACCTTATCTTATATAGCAGATAAAGATTCTAAGTTAGATGGAACACCAGAAGATATAAAAGCAATCGATGAGAAAGCTAAAAGAGATTACAAAGATGAGTACAAGAAATTTCAATCATCAAAGAAATCAAAGAAATACAGAGCAGAACTAAATAAGTACAATAGACAAAAAGGTACTTATGGTAATGGTGATGGTAAAGATGCATCTCACAAAGGTGGTAAGATAGTTGGTTTCGAATCAGAATCTAAAAATCGTGGTAGGGCAGAAAAAAGTAGATTGAAGAAAAAATAAACGATAGAAAGTTAAATTATGGCATACAAAAGAGAACAAATCGAAGAAGTATTAAAATCTAAAGGATATAAATACTTTACAAGTGATAAAGGATATGATGTTAATATCATTGGTATCAGAAACTCAGACACACATGGTAAGGTAACAAATAAATTCGATGATACACTTACACTATCTTATAAAGATTTGAATGGTAATTGGATTTACAATGAGTACAAAGCAACAACAGACCCTGGTTCACATTGGGAAAAGAATCTATTAAACAAAGATGGTGTTGCAATCCTAAAACCAGGTCAGTACAGAGGTTCACATAAACTTGGATTACACCAAGGTAAGTATGAAGCACTGAGACAGAAATCACCAGTTAAAGTGTATAGAGATAATGATAAAGATGGTCAGTATGATATGATTGAAGAAAATGTACAAGAAGGTATATTTGGAATCAATATTCATAAGGCAGGTGGTAGAGTAGATGGTTCAACACAGATTGATAAATGGTCTGCTGGTTGTCAAGTATTCTCTAAGGAATCTGATTTCAACGAATTTATGGATGTTTGTAGAAAAGCAAGTGATGTATGGGGAAACTCTTTCACATATACATTAATTGAATCTAAAGATATTTCATAAATATTAATATATATAGTCAATAAAGGTTACAACTCAAATTTTAACGAGGAGTACTAAATGGAAGAAAAAGAAATGGTAAGAACAAATACTACTCACCCAGCGGATACAAACGGTGATGGTAAAGTATCTAAAGAAGAACACAATATGTATCTTGAGTTCAAAAGAAAAGAACTTGAAGATAATGATGCAATGAGAGATGCACAACGTAGAATGGCATGGTTTGCTATGTTTGGTATGTTATTGTATCCATTTGCAGTTGTACTAGCATCTGTATCTGGTGTAGACCAAGCGGCACAAATACTTGGTGATATGGCAGCAACATATTTTGTTTCAGTTGCAGCGATAGTTGCAGCATTCTTTGGTACACAAGCTTACGCAAATAAATAATAAAAATATTAAATAAAAGTTATGGTATATTGGTTTACAGGTCAACCAGGAGCTGGAAAGACTGTATTGGGTTCTAAATTACATGAGTTTCTAAAATCAGAAAAACGTAATTGGAGAAAAGATGTTTTTCACCTTGACGGAGATGATTTAAGAGAACTAACTATTAATAAAGATTATACTCCAAAGGGTAGAGAAATCAATATTCGTAATGCTCAGATGATTACAGAATACACTCATAAGAATGGGTGTGATGTAGTTGTTTCTCTCGTAGCACCTCCAAGATGGTTACGAGAAGAGTTCAAAAAAAGAATAGGTTTAGAAAACTTCCAAGAATTTTATGTACATTGTTCAGAACCTCGTGAAAGAGACCACTTTCATTCAAAAAACTATGAAGCACCAGAAACCAACTTCATTGATGTAGATACTACAAAAGATTCACCTGAAAAATCATTTTCTAAAATAATAAATCAACTTACGAAATTAAATAAGTTGTAATGATTCATAAAAAAGAATACATCTGTTCTATGCCTTTTCAATATACAGAGGTGTTTGATGACAGACAATATCTATGTTGTCCATCTTGGTTACCAGTAGATGTGTGGGATGGTAAATCAATTCAATCTAGTTTCAATAGTGATAAATCAAAAGAAGTTAGAGAATCTATATTAGATGGTTCGTATAAATATTGTGATGAAAAACAATGTCCATATTTATCTGGTTTAAAAAATAATAAATTATCTCCAAAGTTTGTTAAAAAAGATACTAAATCTCTACAATCGTTTGGAACACATAAAAAAATTGAAACAGTAAATTTCTGTTTTGATAGAAGTTGTAATTTTCAATGTCCATCTTGTAGAAGTGAATTAATAAACTACTACGGAAAAGATAGAGAACAAGTTGAGAAGAAATTAGAAGAAATTACAAATGAGATATCATCAACTGTAAAAAGATTATATCTTACAGGAACTGCAGACCCATTTTACTCTAAATCATTTAGAGAGTTTTTAGAAACATTAGATTCTACTAAATTTAAAAAACTTAAATCAATTCATTTACATACAAATGGTAGTTTATGGAATGAAAAAATGTGGGAAAGAGTAAAAGCAATACATCCTTATGTAAAAACTTGTGAAGTATCAATAGATGCTGGAACACAGGAAACATATGAAACTAAAACAAGAATAGGTGGTAAGTGGGATGTTCTTTTAGATAATTTAAAATTTATTAGTAAGATATCAACAATTAATAGATTTAGTTTTTCATTTGTAGTACAAGATAGTAATTTCAGAGAAATGAAATTATTTTATGATATGATAACTAATTATATGAAAGGAAGTAAATCTTACTTTGATGTATTTTATAATGCAATAACAAATTGGGGAACTTATAGTGAAGAAGAATATAATGAAAAAAATGTTACAAATCCAAATCATAAAGACCATATAGAATTTTTAGAAGTATTAGAAACAATGAAAGATTTACCATACTTTACAAATAATTTTAATCACTTATATGAAAAAACAACAAGTTTAATATAATGAAATTAGAAAATTTCTTAACAGAATCCGAGTGTGAATATATTATAGATTTTACAAAAAAATATGATTCTATAAAATCATATGGCGCTTCAAAGTTGGAATTTTTTCATATTAAAGATTATAGTAATTTTAAATTTTTAGAAAAAAAATTAAACACTATTAATATTATTAATCAACCTGTTTTTAACATTAACAAATATCAAAAAGGTTTTTATTTTTTACCTCATGCTGATAGAGGTGGTATCAATGACCCAGGTAGATTGAGATTAAAAACAGTTATTATAAATTTATCAAAAAATAATACTTTCTCAGGTGGTGATTTATATATTAGTAGAAAGAGGGTAAGTGGTAATCAAGGAGATGCTTTTGTGATGGATGCATCAACAATTCATGAAGTAAAAAAAGTAACAGAAGGAATTAGATACTCAATTGCAATTTGGGCAACAATTAATAATATAGATAAAAAAACAAAAAGTTTAATATAATGAAACAATATTCAATGTTTATAGGTAGATGGCAACCTCTACATCAAGGCCATCTTTGGTTAATCAATCAAAGATTACAAGAAGGAAAGAATGTATGTTTAGCAATCAGAGATGTTGAGCCAAATGAAAATCAACCTTGGACTGCTAAAGAAATACAAAAGATGGTTCACGAAGGTGAGCTAAAAGAATTGATACAAGATGGTAGGGTTATTACAACAATAATACCTGATATCGAATCAATTAACTATGGTAGAGGTGTTGGTTATGAAGTTATCGAACATATACCACCAAAAGAAATCGAAGAGATATCAGCTACTAAGATAAGAGAACAGATGAGAAAAGAAGGTAAGTTATAATGGTAAGTAAAAAAAGACACATATTAAAAACAATCTCTTGGAGAATAATTGGTACAATAGATACTATGCTTCTTTCAGGTTTTATTACTGGTTCTTGGGAAATGGGTTTAGCAATAGGTGGTGTAGAAGTTATAACAAAAATGGTTCTTTATTACTTTCACGAAAGAGCTTGGTACAAGTTTTCTAAATTTGGTTTAAAAAATAAAAAATAATGAAGATAATACAAAGTTGGATACCACATAAGGCTCCAGGTAAATTTAATTTATCTAAAGAAGAAGCCTATATTATTATGTTAAGTTCCCTTTTATTAAAAAAGAACTATGGTAATGTAACATTATATACAAACAAAGTTCAAAAATATTGGTTTGAAAAAATAGGATTTGAATACGAATACGATATAGATGCATTAAAAGATGAATCAGCCGAAATGTTTGCAATGCCTAAACTCATTGCAATGAAAACTTTAGATGAACCATTTATACACTTTGATTTAGATACACTTATATTTAACAAACCGAATATAGATAGAAAATCACCTTATATTTTTTCACATCCTGATATGAATCATTTAACTGATACATTGGAGATATTAGAACCAGAAGATATTTTAAATTCAAATCCACTACATGCATTGTTAAATAATTATGTTTCTTTTTATATTAGAAATAAGGATACATTTAATGAATCAGAAGATTTTCCACACGAAGAAATAAAAATTTCAGAGATACCAAACTTTAATATGATTTGTGTAAGAGATGATGTTGAGATATTTAAAAAATCAATAGATGATGCACTAGTATATTATGAGTTATTAAAAAAAGAATTTGATAAAGATTATAGTTCCTCTATTTTCTTAGAACAATTTACAGTAAATTTATTTTTAAAACAAAATAATAAAAAGTATAAAAAAATAATTGAAGATTATACTAATGAACAGATAAAAATAGAAGATTCTCCATTTTTATTTACAAGACCACCTGTTACTCTTCCACATGATACTGAAAATTATCCTTTAGTAATTGCAAATAATCAATATTGTACTATGTGTAAACAAGAACATACTTATGATACTGAATTTAAATCAGAAAAAGATTTATCTAAAAGATTTGATTTCAGTTTCTCTAATTACAATCACATTGGTGGAGCTAATAAATCAATACCGTTTGTAACTGCTCTAACAATATCACATATAGTAAAAGAATTTGGAGAATCATATGCATTAAAAGTTCATACATTTTTCAAAGAGATAATAAGAAATAGTGAATTATCTGTTGGTGAAAAAAGATATGAAGAGATTAGTGGAAATCCATTATTCACCAATCTAAATAAAAAAACTATGTTGTAAAATAGTTAGGATAGACTATCAAAAAGTTTTAATATACTATACTTATATAAAAGAACATTAGTATGGAAAATAAAGATGAAAAGATATTTCCTAATTTTGACCCAACGAAAGACCTTTCTTTAGCTGGTAAAAATAGGAGAATGAAAAGAGGATTGGGTTCTAAGCCTTTATTAGAATCCGAAATTAAGGATGTACAATCAAAAGCTCGTTCTGCAATGGAAGCAGCTAGATTACTTGGGGTATCTTACAACACTTATAAAAAATACGCAAGAAAATATGGTATCTTTGAAAATTTAAAGAATCCTGATGGAACTGGTATCCGTAAAGGGTATAATCTTAAACGAGGAAAATATTCATTAGATGATATATTAAAAGGAAAGTATCCTGAGTACCCAATTTGGAAACTTAAACAAAGATTACTTAACAATGGTTATATGTTAGAAAAATGTAACGAATGTGGATTTGAAGAAAGAAGAATCACAGACCATAAAGTTCCTTTAGTTTTAGATTTTATTGATGGTGATAGAAAAAATCACAAATATGAAAATCTTAGAATGTTATGTTTTAATTGCTCTTTTCTAATTAATGGAAACCTATCAGGACCTAAAAAAGAATACGAATATTAATTTGGATATATCAAATATTTTTCGTATATTTGTATCAAATAAAAAACTATGAGTTATATAATTGGTAAAGCCTGTGATGGTGTATGTGATACAATATGTGTTACAGTTTGTCCTGTGGATTGTATTCATGGACCAATTGATATTGAAGGAGCAGGTAGAGAAGTTGAGGGGATGAGTAAAGAAGAATTAGTTGGAAAACAACTTTATGTTAATCCTGAAGAGTGTATCGATTGTGGAGCTTGTTTGCCAGAATGTCCTGTTGAAGCGTTCTATGATGATGAAGATTCTGCAATAAAAAATGGTGAATTAGATGCCGTAAATAAAAATTATGAATTTTTTGGACAAAAATTTGGAAATTAAATAAATTTTTCGTATCTTTGTGTAACAAATACATATATATTAATATAAATAAATAATTATGAGTAAATTTTTCGAAGTTACAGTAGAAGTGGTTGTTGCCACACTTAAAAATGGTAAAGACAAAAAAGTAAAAGAAATCTACTTAGTAGATGCACAATCAGTAACAGAAGCTGAAGCAAGAACCGTAAAGGATTTTGAACAAAGTGGAGTTCAGATTGACTACAAAGTAAGTGGAGCAAAAGAAAGTAGAGTATTAAGAGTAATTGAGTAATGAGTAAAGAACCTCAAATACAAGAGAACGAAGTTAAGATTAAGGTTGCAAAGAGAGTACCACCTGGTGATAGGTGGTCTCCTCTTTCCAATTCCACCGTAATGTTGGATTCATTAACAGATGTACTTGAATTTATTTATCAAGATACAGGTAAAACACAATTTTATATGGATGCTAAAGAAGGATTTGTATATGTTGTTGATACAGAAGAAGTGGTGATAGAGCCAGAACCAACAAAAAGATGGAGTTTATACGGTGAAGAATAAAATAAAAATAAAACTAAGAAACATTTTATTTGCATTATTGTTAATGCTTGGACACACATTCCCTACAACAGGAATTATAAAAGAATGTGATGACAAGTACGATGATAATGATGATATACAAATGTTTATATAAAAGAACTATATTTATAGTAGTGATGTAATATATCACAAAAACAATTAATTAATTAAAAAAAGAAGATTATGCAAACAATTTGGATTATTTTAGCTATTCTAGTAATAGGAGCAGCAATTTATTATTTCGGATTCTACAAACAAGGAAAAATTAACGATAGAGATGGGGATTTTATTCCTGATGAAATCGAAGATGCAGTAGAAGATGTAAAGAAAGTTGCTAAAACTGTAAAAAGAAGAGCTAAAAGAGTAAAAGAAGAACTTGGTGATGTTGCAGATGCAATCAAAGAGGTTGGTAAACAATCTAAAGATGTTGTAAAAGCAGCAAAAGGAAAACCAAGAGCAGGTAGAAAACCTAGAGCTACTAAGAAAAAGAAATAATTAGGAGTATTATGAGCTTAAAATCATTGATTACCGAAACAGTAGTACTTGATTCAATGTACGATATTGAATCAGAATTATTGAAACTTAAAGAATCTTTGTTAGAACAAATGATTATTGAGGGGGTTGATGACCCTGGTATACTCAAATGTGTTTTCATGGCAGGAGGACCTGGTTCAGGTAAATCCTTTACTGCTATGGAAATTTTCGGTATTGATAAAAGATTAAAACAATCCTTTGCAATGACTGGTCTTAAATCAGTTAATTCAGATTCAGCATTTGAAAAAGGATTAAAGGATAATGGTATTGACCCAAAGAACTTAGCAAAAATTGAAAAAGAAGATGCTGAACTTTGGGATAAAATTTCTAATAATGATGACTCTATTAGAAATAACGCAAAACGAATAACTCAACTTCAGAAGAAATTTTATGAAGCTGGTAGATTGGGTATGATTATCGATGGAACTGGTCATCAGTATGGTAAGATTGACAAGAATAAGAAATACGCTGAATCATTAGGTTACGATACTTACATGGTATTTGTAAACACTTCACTCGAAGTAGCACAAGAACGAAACTTAAATAGAGAAAGAGTTTTAGATGCTGACAGATTAGAAAAA
>ERZ767114.1018-NODE-1018-length-14055-cov-2.052583_pt1 | contig 14055 bp, 9 predicted proteins | sample MGYA00374952_ERZ767114 | MGnify/ENA primary metagenome ERZ767114 (study PRJEB28939, sample SAMN06267156) | marine metagenome | isolation source: Columbia River Estuary | place: USA:Columbia River Estuary, USA | collected 2012-05-05 ...
CGGGATAAACGCGTTACAACTTCTTCTTCCATACCTGGATCAGCTACGACAAGAATCTCTTGTTTAATATCTGGTATCAAAGCACCGACCCACATAGCGAAGCTGCCCTGTATACCGATAAAAATAGATTGCGGAATGAAACCATGAATGAATGTATTCTGGTGACGCGTATCTAAAATCAGTGCATCTGTTTCGTTTGCAGCTACTTCGAATGCATCTACCGAAAGTGGACGCAAGCCGCGCTCCATTACTTTATCCAGACTTTCATACCCAGTCTTGTTCAAACGAACGTTCTCTGGGAAATAAGCTGGCGGCGGCAATAATCCGTCAGTTACCTCGGCAACAAACTCCTCTTTAGTCATATTAGCGCGTAACGCGTAATTCGTTGCTTTTTGTTCACCGATGGTTCCCACCGTTTCTTTAGACATGTTTTTACCACATGAAGAACCGGCGCCATGTCCTGGATATACAATAACATCGTCACCTAAAACCATGATTTTGTTTCGCAAAGAATCAAACAGAATACCCGCCAAATCTTCTTGCGTCATGGTCGCTGCCTTCTGTGCAAGATCTGGACGGCCTACATCACCTAAGAATAAGGTATCACCAGAGAAGATAGCATGGTCTTTACCACTTTCGTCTTTCAACAAATAGGTAGTACTTTCCATTGTGTGACCCGGTGTATGTAAAACGTGTATAGTCACATCCCCTACTTTTAGTACCTCTCCATCTTGCGCGATATGACAATCAAACGCGGTATTCGCAGTAGGTCCGTAAACAATTTTTGCTCCCGTTTTGGCCGCTAAATCAATGTGACCAGAAACGAAATCCGCGTGAAAATGTGTTTCTAAAATATACTTAATCGTGACACCATCTTTTTCTGCTCGATCCAAATATGGACCTACTTCGCGTAACGGATCGATGATGACTGCTTCACCATTAGAGGCTATGTAATAGGCACCTTGTGCCAAACAACCCGTATAAATCTGTTCTACTGTCATGATATTGTGTTTTTATTCAATGCTATTAAAGTTGTTTTCCTATGATATAAACGGCCATCAATAAAACGAACCAGCCGAAGCCTTTTTTCAATTTTTCGCCGTTAATAAATTTGTTCAAATAGATGCCGATAAAGATACCAAATACTGCAATTGCCGTTACACTGAGTAAAAGGGTCCAATCCAATTGGTCGCCGAATCGCTGAACATCACCAACAAAGCCAATTAAGCTCTTAGTGGCGATAATCAACAACGAGGTTCCAACAGCCTTCTTCATCGGTAATTTTGCGAAAAGCACCAATGCTGGAATAATTAAAAATCCACCACCTGCGCCGACAATTCCTGTAAGTACACCTACTACCGCACCTTCTATAACAATAGCGGGCACGTTAAATACAGGCACTGCATCCTCATCTCTTTGCTCTTCCTTTCGTTTATCGCGAATCATGCTTACTGAAGCTGCAAGCATTACGAGCGCAAAAAATACCATGATAGCAATGTCTTTTGTCAAGACATACGCGCCTATGGTCATTATTTCATTGGGGATAGCAGGCACCAAATACGCACGAGTTGCATACACCGAGATAAACGCAGGAATGGTAAACACCATAGCCGTCTTGTAATTGACATTTCCTAAAGTTGCATTACGAATACCTCCAACAAGTGCTGTAGACCCAACGATAAATAAGGAATACGCCGTACTCATTTCAGCACCGATACCGAAGAGATACACCAATACTGGTACGGTTAATATCGAACCACCTCCGCCGATAAGTCCGAGCGAAATTCCAATAAAAATGGATGCAATGTATCCAGTGATTTCCATAATTGAGTTTTAAGATACCTCAAAGTTCGGGCTTCTAAAACTCATGAGTGTGACTCAACGCACACTAGAACAATAAGCGCTCCATTTCTTGCTGAAGATCGTGAGCTGCTTTACCTGCAGCCGACGCAAAATCCTCTTCCTTACTTTGATAAATGATCCCACGCGTACTATTCACTAAGACCCCGTAGTCCTTATTTGTAGCTTGTTTAAGAACTTCCTGTAAGGACCCGCCCTGAGCTCCTACACCAGGAACCAAGAAGAAATGATCCGGCGCAATAGCTCGTAATCGAGCCAAATGCTCCGTTTTTGTAGCCCCTAAAACAAACATTAGCTGATCAGCTGTCGCCCACTCTTGTGCTTTTTTAACGACGCTTTCAAAAAGTGCCTCTCCAGATTCGTTCTCTATAAATTGGAAATCGAACGCGCCTTTGTTGGATGTAAGCCCTAATAAAATGACCCATTTATTGGGGAATTCAAGAAACGGTGTGACACTGTCCTCTCCCATATATGGGGCGACCGTAACACTATCAAAGTTCATGTTTTCAAAAAACGCCTTTGCATACATCTTTGAGGTATTGCCTATATCTCCACGTTTTGCATCAGCGATGGTAAAAATCTCAGGGTAGTTCTCATCCAGATATTGGATTGTTTTTTCAAGACTTACCCAGCCTTGCACCCCCATGGATTCGTAGAAAGCGATATTTGGTTTATACGCAACTGTATATGCAGCTGTTGCATCGATGATTGCCTTGTTAAAAGCGAAAACGGGATCCTGCTCCTTCAACAAATGAGGCGGGATTTTCTCCAAATCCGTATCCAATCCAACACAAAGCACGCTTCGCTTTGCTTTAATCTGTTCAATTATAGCTTTCTTATCCATATCGCTTTAATAATTGTCCGATCCTTCTTTCATTTTTTCAGCGTTCTCAGCCATATGAAGCTCGTCGATGAACTTCTGTATGTCACCGTTGACCACATCATTAAGATTGTAACTAGTCAAACCAATTCTATGATCTGTAACACGGCCTTGGGGATAGTTGTAGGTACGTATTTTCGCGGACCGGTCACCAGTACTTACCATGGTTTTTCGTTGGGCAGCTTGCTCCTCTTGCTTCTTTTTAAACTCCATGTCAAACATACGCGAACGCAAAACCTTCAACGCCTGCTCATAATTTTTGTGCTGACTCCGGCCGTCTTGACATTCTACAACAATCCCCGTAGGGAGGTGAGTCAAACGGACGGCGCTCTCAGTCTTATTTACGTGCTGACCACCCGCCCCTTGGGAACGGTAGGTATCTTTTTTAACGTCCTTCATGTCAAGATCCACATCCACCTCTTCAGCTTCGGGCAGCACAACGACAGAAGCCGCTGAGGTGTGAACTCTACCTTGGCTTTCCGTTGCGGGAACGCGTTGTACGCGATGGACCCCACTTTCATATTTTAAAATCCCATAAACCGATTCTCCATTGACTTCAAAAGAAACCTCTTTAAAGCCTCCGGCAGATCCCTCATTCATGGTAAGGATTTCCATTTTCCAACCTCTTCCTTCGCAATAGCGCTGGTACATTCTGAATAGGTCACCTGCAAAAATGGCACCTTCATCGCCACCTGCGCCTTGACGAATTTCCACGAGTGCATTCTTATCGTCTTCAGGATCTTTGGGCAAGAGAAGAATTTTTACTTCTTCCTCTAAAGCTTCAAAGGCAGGCTCTAATTCGTCCAATTCCATTTTCGCCATTTCACGAAAATCGGCATCCTTCTCCTCCTTCAAAACGTTTTTAGCCTCCTCAATGCGGCTAGACATCTCTAAGAATTGCTCTCTAACCTCCACCAAGGGCTTCAAGTTCTTATACTCTCTGTTCAGCTGAACGTATCGCTTACCATCTGAGATAACATCGGGCTGAATAATGAGGTCATTCACCTCATTAAAGCGCTGAAAAATCACATTAAGTTTATCTAACATCGCCATTACTTCCCGTAGTTAAAGGTGCCGTACTCACTACGAATAGTCAATTCCTTAGCATCGCTTTCTTCGACTCTCCCAACGATTTTCGCAGGAACACCAAAGCGCTCACTGATGGCAATTATTTCTTGTGCTATTGCCGGATCCACATACAATTCCATGCGGTGTCCCATATTAAAGACCTGATACATTTCTTCCCATTTCGTGCCGCTCTCCTCTTGAATCATTTTGAATAATGGAGGAATAGGGAACAACTCGTCCTTCACAACATGTCCCTTTTCTAAGAAGTGTAAAATCTTTGTTTGTGCACCTCCAGAACAATGCACCATACCATCTATTTTATCGCGGTACTGATCTAAGATCTGCTTAATAATAGGCGCGTACGTCCGTGTTGGACTTAAGACCAATTTACCTGCATCCAGAGGAGTATCCGTTTCTTCCGTTAGGGATTTAGAACCCGTATAAACCAATGATTTAGGAACTGCGGGGTCAAAACTTTCAGGGTATTTCACCGCTAATTCTTTCGTGAATACATCGTGACGGGCACTTGTGAGTCCGTTTGACCCCATGCCGCCGTTGTACTCCGATTCGTACGTTGCTTGTCCAAAAGATGCCAATCCCACAATCACGTTGCCCGCTTTGATATTGGCGTTATCAATCACCTCGGAGCGCTTCATGCGTGCAACAACAGTACTATCTACAATAATGGTTCGCACTAAATCACCTACATCTGCCGTCTCACCACCAGTGCTGATAATGTCTATACCGTGCTTTCTGTATTCCTCCAGGAGTGCTTCCGTACCGCCAATAATGGCACTAAGGACCTCTCCAGTAATGAGTCCCTTATTCCTACCAATAGTAGAACTGAGCATGATATTCTCCGTAGCTCCCACACAAAGCAGGTCATCGATATTCATAATTAAAGCATCCTGAGCAATGCCTTTCCAAACGCTCACGTCTCCAGTTTCCTTCCAATAAGCATATGCCAAAGAGCTTTTAGTTCCTTCTCCATCAGCGTGCATTACCAGACAGTGTTCCTCACTTCCTGTCAAGTAATCCGAAACTATCTTACAAAAGGCTTTCGGATATAGACCTTTGTCTATATTTTTGATGGCTTTGTGAACGTCCTCTTTTTGTGAAGAAACTCCCCTAAGATTATACCTTTTGTCACTCATTATTTTTATTGAAATTCAAATTTAATACTATTCCCAAAACAATTTAAAGCTTGAATAGTTTTTTTATTAGCGACAGAACAAAAGTTCACGGTATTTAGCTAATGGCCAAAGATTATCGTCTACAACCAATTCCAGTTTGTCACAATGATATCGAATATCTTTTAAATAGGGTAAAACTTTATCACAATAGGCAGAGGCTTTCTGGAACTCATCGTCAATTTCATTCAATTTTTTTCGGATTTCAACCATTTTTAAAATCCCTTTGTTGATCTCTTCAATATGGCCCGAGATTCGTTCAATGATTTTCATCTGAACATCCGCAAATTTTTTAAAACCACTGCCGTAAATCTCCTTTAAACCTTTTACATTTTGAATAAGAATATTTTGGTAATTAATTCCTGTGGGAATGATATGATTCCGTGCAATATCCCCCAGTGTTCGAGACTCAATTTGGATGCGCATAATATATTCTTTCAAATCAACGATATATCTTGCATTGACTTCTCGCTCAGAAAGCACTTTGGTTTGCTGAAAAAGAGCAATACTTTTCTTACTAATCAAAGCTTTCAAAGCCTGAGGGGTGTTTTGATTATGACTAAGTCCGCGTTCTTTTGCTTTTTTCTTCCATTCTTCACTATAACCGTCTCCTTCAAAAAGTATATTCTTGAGGCCTTTGAGGTTATCTCTAAGGGCGTTGAAAATCGCATCATCTTTTTTCATATCTTTTTTCTCGATCAATGCTTCGACCTCCTTACCGAATTTTTCTAACTGCTGCGCCACTGCGGCATTGAGAATAGTAATAGACTTCGCACAATTAGACTTAGATCCCACAGCCCTAAACTCAAACTTATTGCCTGTAAAAGCAAAGGGTGAGGTGCGATTTCTGTCAGTATTGTCCAAAAGAATTTCGGGAATCTTTCCAATCACATTGAGTTTTAGATCTGTTTTTTCTTCAGGAGAAAGTTTTCCTTTGGATACATTTTCCAGACCCTCCAAAACTGCAGTCAATTGCTTGCCTATAAAGACGGAGAGTATGGCTGGCGGAGCTTCGTTAGATCCTAGCCTATGATCGTTACTGGCACTGGCAATAGAAGCACTCATCAAAGTTTCATGAGATAAAACTGCTGCAATGGTATTGATGAAAAAAGTCAGGAATTGAAGATTACTCATCGGGGTTTTACCTGGGCTCAATAAATTAACCCCTGTATTGGTGGATAGTGACCAGTTGTTGTGTTTGCCAGATCCGTTAATCCCTTCAAAAGGCTTCTCATGAAACAGTACTATAAAGTCGTGTTTAGAGGCTACTTTACTCATCAAATCCATAACCAAAGAATTGTGATCTACAGACAGGTTGGCTTCCTCATAAACAGGAGCCAATTCAAATTGACCAGGGGCAACCTCATTGTGTCTTGTCTTTAGGGGGACCCCCAATTGAATGGCTTCATATTCCAATTCTTGCATGTAGGCTATGACCCGTGGAGGAATAGATCCAAAATAATGATCGTCTAGCTGCTGGCCTTTGGAAGGTTGATGCCCTAAAAGTGTTCTGCCAGTAATTATTAAATCAGGTCTAGAAGCGGCCAATGACTTGTCTACTAAGAAATATTCTTGTTCCCAGCCAAGGGTTGCATTGACTTTGGTTACATTTTTGTCAAAATATTTACAAATATAAGTGGCAGCATTATCCAATGATTGTATAGATTTAAGCAGTGGTGTTTTATAATCCAGTGCTTCACCCGTACAAGAAACAAAAATCGTTGGAATACAAAGGGTTTTACCCAAAATAAATGCAGGTGAAGTAGGGTCCCAAGCTGTGTAACCTCTGGCCTCAAAAGTATTTCTAATACCACCACTAGGAAAGCTAGAAGCGTCAGGTTCTTGTTGAACCAATTGGCTGCCATCAAATTTTTCCATAGGTTTTCCCGAAGCATGTAGATCAAAAAATGCGTCATGCTTTTCCGCTGTCCCTCCCGTCAGCGGTTGAAACCAGTGGGTGTAGTGAGTTACTCCCTTGGACAAGGCCCAAGCTTTCAAGGAAGATGCTATTTGATCAGCTAAAGTGCGATTGATTTTAGACCCTTTGTTAACAGCATGAGCAATTTGGCTGAATGCCTCTTTGTTTAAATAATCTTCAAGGGTATCCTCAGTAAAAACATTACTTCCAAAAAAAGAGGAATATTTTTGATCGTTTTGAAAAAGTCGGGGTTGTTTGTCAAAAAGATTTTCTAAACTCTTTTTTCTAAGGGAATTCATGAGCAAATAAGTTTTGAAAGTTGATATAAAGGTAATTGATAAATGAAAAATTTCAGAAAACTGGCCATAATTTTAGGAAAATGTAAATATACCCCAAAAAATTTACCGTCTTCATAAAAATGAATCATTGAATTTATAATTAACACCCCAAAAAGGTGTGGTATTGACAAGAAATTTTATTTTTACCTTATTTAAACATAAAATTGAATATATGAGTAAGTCTAAATTGGAATATATTTGGTTGGATGGTTACAAACCAACTGCCAATTTGCGTAGCAAAACAAAAATTGTAAACGATTTTAATGGATCATTAGAAAAGTGCCCTTTGTGGTCATTTGATGGTTCTTCAACTCAACAAGCAGAGGGAAATTCTTCTGACTGTCTGTTAAAACCTGTCGCAATTTATCCAGACCCTGATCGTAAAAACGGATATTTAGTTATGACTGAAGTTTTAAATGCTGATGGTACTGCCCACATTTCAAATGCGAGAGCAACTATCGATGACGATGATAATGATTTTTGGTTTGGATTTGAGCAAGAATATTTCCTGTGGGATCCCGAAACTAATCTTCCCTTAGGTTTTCCAAAAGACCAAACCCCGCAAGGTCAATTTTACTGTTCTGCAGGAGCTAAAAACGCTTTTGGCAGAGAAATGATTGAAGAGCATTTGGAGCAATGTTTAGAAGCGGGTATCAACGTAGAAGGAATCAATGCTGAGGTTGCCTCTGGACAATGGGAATACCAATGTTTCTCGAAAGGAGCCAAAAAAGCTGGAGATGAAATCTGGATTTCTAGATACTTATTGGAGCGTTTGGGTGAAAAATATGGATTGGCTATTAACTGGCATCCAAAACCCCTTGGAGCAACAGACTGGAATGGTTCTGGAATGCATGCCAACTTTTCAAATGAAACTTTGAGAACATGTGGATCTAAAGAAACTTATGAAAAAATATGTGAAGCCTTTCGTCCTTTGGTTAAAGAACATATTGATGTTTACGGAGCATATAACGACCAACGACTTACGGGCGACCACGAAACACAATCCATTACTGAATTTAGTTTTGGTGTTTCCGACCGTGGAGCCTCTATCAGAATTCCCATCATGACAGTTGAGCAAGGATGGAAAGGATGGTTGGAAGACAGAAGACCTTCATCTAACGGTGATCCTTATCAAATTTCCAGTAGAATCATCAAAACAGTCAAATCAGCAAAAATATAATATTTCTTAACTTATTAAAATTACTGATTTTTGTCATATCAAATCCCGCACAAAAGCGGGATTTTTATATAAATAAGGGGAAAATAAATACTAAGTAAAGACAAATCAAAACGATTCCATCGATCCAACCCAGTCGGGTTCCTTTTGGGAAAAAAACCAACGGAAGTAATAGAAAAGAAATTCCAAACATCCACCAAATGTCATTACTCAATAAACCTGTGTCTTCAACCTCTACTTGAGATATCATAGAGGTAATCCCCATAACGGCGAGTATATTGAAAATATTAGATCCAATAAGGTTGCCCAATGAGATAGCTTTTTCTTTATTAATGATGGCAATGATAGAAGCTGAAAGTTCTGGAATACTCGTCCCCAATGAGACAATAGAAACGCTTATGATTCGTTCGCTCACCCCCAGGTTTTGCGCTAAACTCACAGCTCCTTTGATCAAGGTTTCCGATCCCAACCAAAGGGAAAATCCTCCGAGTAACAAATAGGTAATAGTCTTCGACATTTCCATAGCTTTGTCATACTCTGGGGATTCATCCAAAATAGCTTCTTTTTGATATTTGATCAAATAGACTATAAACAATAGTAATAATACAAATAGAATCGCCCCCTCATAGGCCACCAATTGATTGTCTTCAACTAAAAAAAAGTAAAATAGTAGAGAGGCAAATATCATCATGGGCCAATCTGTTTTATAGAAACTGGAGGTCACATCAATAGGAGAGATCATAATGGTGATGGCCAATACAAAACCTAGGTTGGCAATATTGGAACCTACCACATTACCAAGAGCCAGATCGGGATGTCCACTTAAGGCAGACTGAATACTGACAATCAATTCTGGAGCAGAAGTAGCGAAGGAAACTACCGTCATACCGATAACGATCTTTGGAATAGAGAAGCGTAGCGAAAGTGCCACCGAAGATTGCATCAACCAATCTCCTCCTTTAATTAAAAGAAATATGCCAATTGCTACTGCAAATAAAGCCATGGATTAAATTTGGATAAAGATAGTGTATAGTAATTAAAAATGTAGGCTTAATTTCATCATGTCAAAGCACCCTTTGACAGAGTTATTTTTACTGACCTCTAAAAATTATAAACCAACGGTTCTCTCTTTTTTAACTCTACTCCAATTTCCTGATTTTGATATATTAATATCACCTTTTGTGTTACTTCTGAATTTAAGGTAACTTTTTTAAGCATCCCTTTTTTCCATTCCATATCTACAATTATGTTTCCTCTAACAGTAAGACCGCTAACACTTCCAGTGGCCCAAGCTTTAGGTAATGCGGGCAGTAATCGAATCCTCTTTTTTTCGTGGGATTGAAGTAACATTTCAACTACCCCTGAGGTAAATCCAAAATTCCCATCAATCTGAAAAGGAGGGTGGGCATCAAAAAGATTTTTATACATTGATTTTTTAAAGAGTAGCTGAATGTGTTCATGGGCCATTTCACCATCCATCAATCGGGCAGAACAATTGATGAGCCAAGCCCTACTCCAACCTGTTCCTGCTCCTCCATTGTCCAAGCGGTAATTCAAGGTTTTCCTCACTGCCTGAAAAAGTGCTGGCTGTTCTTCCCTACTGATTTGGTCTCCAGGATGAAAACCATACAAATGTGACATGTGTCGGTGACCCTTTTCTAGCTCTTGGTATTCTCGATCCCATTCCAAAATCCTACCTTCTTTATCCAGTACAAATCCAGGACGCAGCTTTTTGATTTGATCCTTTATTTTTAAGGTTAAGGGGGTTTCAATCTTTAATTTTTCACTGGCTTCAAGGTAATTGGTGAAAATTTCACGAATCACTTGTTGGTCCATGGCACTACCCCTACAAAGCCCAACCGCGTATCCTTTATCGTTAATGTACCTGTTTTCAGGAGAGGAAGAGGGTACTGAAATCAGGCTTTGATCTCTAGGGTCTTCCACTAACCAATCAGAATAAAATAAAGCCACTTGTTCCATGGCGGGGAAAGCTCTTTCTCTTAAGAATTTTTTGTCTTGAGTAAATTCATAATGATACCAATAGTGTTGCATCATCCACCCTCCTGCTCCAAAGGACACTCCCCACTATGCCGTAGCGGCTCTAAGCCACGTGGGAGCCCACAGGTCTGTAGCATGAGGAAGAACACTTCCCCTCATTCCAAAATTCTTTTGAGCAGTTATTTTACCACTTTCAACCAATCGATCTAGATAGTCAAATAAAGCTTCATTCAACTCGTGAAGCCCCGTAAGATTGGCCAACCAATAGTTCATTTGTAGATTAATATTGAGATGGTAATCAGCGTTCCAAGGAGCATTGATGTTTTTGTTCCACAAGCCCTGTAAATTAGCCGGTAGACACCCTGGACGGGAAGAACCAATGAGTAAATACCTTCCATAGTCAAACAAAAGCTGGCTGAGACCTACATCCACCGAACCTGCTTTTACCTTTTCCAATCTTTGGTCTGTAGGAATAGAGGTTAGCAAGGGGTCAGCATTAAGATTGAGTTGTGTTCTGTTAAAATAGGATTGGTGATCTTCAATGTGTAAACGTTCCATTTCCTCAACATTGATTTTATGAGCTTCTTCAAGTTCTTTTTTATTTTTTTTAGCAAACTGTGCGGTATAATAATCAGAATTGTTGACTATAAAGAGGGTGAGTTTTTTAACACCTGATACTTCAAGTCCATTCTCAATGGCTTTAATTTTGCCTCCATAATTTTGTGCAGATAGTTGGGTTTCAAATTTAACACCCGACAAAATAGGAACCGGTTCTGATTTAAATTTCCCGGCACGCTGGGTAACTTCTCCTTGCATGACGATCTGCTGTTCAAAACTCTTTACCTTTACTGTTTCCAACCCCTCATCTAAAGGTCGATTCAATTGAATCATTCCATTCAATCCATTGGGGTGATCTGAACTAAGGCTAACAACTACGATTTGATGAGGATGTGAAACAAAAACCTTTTGTCTAACATCATAGCCTTCTGATTTGAAATTTGTCTCAGCAACGGCAGTACTCAAATTCAAAGACCGTTTGTAGTGCGAAATTTCTTGATGATCCCAGTCCATATACAAATCCCCTAGGGTTTGATGAGAACGGGTAACGGATTTATTTGAAAAAAAATGAACCATTAGGGAGTCAGCAGTTTTGGCATCACCCTTTAAAAGGATCTTTCGGACGGCTTTTAAATCCTCTGGTGTTCCAGGTGGATGATCCCAATCCAAGTCATGTGGCCAAAGTGAATCATCGTTTAATTGAATGCGATCCTCATTTGGATTTCCAAAAACCATGACTCCCAAACGACCGTTTCCCAAAGGAAGTGCATCCTCCCATACAGCTGATGGCTCAGCATACCATAATGTCTGGTCGTATACTTTTTTTTGGGGTTGTGAGCAGCCGAAAACCAAAGGCAAAAAAATGAATACAAAAAAACTTTTGATCCAAAAGTGTAACATAACGTATAATTTTGATCTTAAATTACAAACTATTTCAAAAAGAAAAAGAAGCACACCCAAGGAATCTAAACAGAAGTAAAATAATACTCAATATCCTTTCTCTAGAGCAAAAGGCAGTAAATCCAATTACTAATAATGAGGAAGATTTAAATCAATGATAGCTAATCATTTTAGCAATATTAAAAAAAGCAAAGGCTGGCTTTGTTAAAAAGACTTAATGGTTAAGTGAGAATAGATATGGTAAGTTGATGAAAAAAACAAAAGTGAATTAAACAGGACAGACTATTGCTATCTCTACTTGTGCTTTCGAAGTCCATATGAACAAAGACCCATCTCAAATCTTCAAATATTATATTATATTTGCCCAAATAGTTAGTTCAATATAGCTAAATGGTGACCAATGTGGTTTTTTATATTATTAACAATAAACACTCATTGACTCTAACTATTTAATTAACAACACTTAGGCATCGTAGCATAACTGAATAGTGTGCTTGATTACGGCATAAGAGGATATAAAACTACAGGTACTGATAACACTGGAGCCTGTATATAATAGGCGATAGAAAAAGTGACAAAAGGAGCCATAGCATAACTGGATAATGCACCACACTACGAATGTGGCGATTGTAGGTTCGAATCCTACTGGCTTCACTTCTTTTGTCGGCAACCTAAACGGGACTGTCTGACCTTTCTTAAGATAAATTTAGATAGTGGCTTACAAAGGATTTGGATTGGTCTCAACCATGGGGACTTGAGGTTATATGTAACATCAAGCAAAAGAAAGTTCGTTATCTGAAATTTACCACAGCCTTCATTACTCCCGAAGTGGGTTCTAACCAAGTATCAAAATGATCTATCATGTCAAGAAATGAAACTTGGTGTGTAATGTATAAGTCAGTAGGGAAATGATCCAATATTTTGATAACATATTCAAAATCTTCTGTAGTAGCATTTCTACTGCACATCAATGTCATTTCCTTTGCATGTATTTCTGGATGAGTATAGATCAATTCACCTTTGGAAAGACCTACCAATACAAATCTTCCACCATGTGACATATAGTAAGGGCCGGTCTCTAAGGCAACCTTATTACCTGAGGCATCAAATACGGCCGCACACAAATTTCCTTTGGTAATTTCGTTTACTTTCTTAACAGTATTTTCTCCAGCTTTCACAACAGAATCTATTCCTATTTTATCTTTGGCAAATTTTAAACGTTGTTCATTCGTATCTATAGCAATGACCTTGGCGCCTGCAATTTGTGCTAGCTTCATAATTCCGACGCCTATAGGACCACAGCCTAAAACTGCCACAGTTTCACCCGCCATAACGTTAGCTCTTCTAATTGCATGTGCCCCAATGGCCAAGGGCTCAACAATAGCTATTTGGTCATCAGTTAAATTATTCGCAGGCAGCAATAGCTTATCAGGTATTGATATTTGCTCCTGCATACCACCAGCACCATGCACTCCTATAACGCTAATGTTCTCACAACAATTGGTTTTGCCGTTAGTGCAAGCAAAACATAATCCACAGTTGACATAGGGCATTACCACAACCCTATCTCCGTTTTTAATGCCTTTGGTATTTTTTCCTATTGCTATGACTTCTGTAGCCAGTTCATGACCCAGTATTTTTGGATACTCAAAAAAAGCTTGATTCCCAGCATAAGCATGTAAATCGGTACCACAAATACCGACCTTATTGATTTGCAAAAGGGCTTCATTAATATTTCTCACTGGAGGTTCTTTTTCTTTCAAAAGGAATTTTCCAGGTCTTTCACAAACGATGTATCTCATTTATTAAATCTTATGTTTTAGCAATTAATGAAGCTTTAAAGTATTTACAAATTATACACTAAATAAAACAATTTTATGTAAAATGACTTAATTAACCTTAATTAAGAATTGTCGATAGAATGAATTCATTTCAATTTTTCATTTCCTGAATTAACAGCATCCTGATATTTTTTTAAAAATAGATTCATTCTCTATGAATCCGTTTTAAAACACTAAATTTGCGCGTCCTTAAAATTGAGAGGGGGTACAATACAATAATCATCTTTCCTTTTTTGGTTCAAAAAACCAATATAAAAAAATAAACGCTCAAAAAGCCATCAAAATATTGGCCTTAGGCTTCCCATAAAATGAGAGGAAAAAAAAGAA
>ERZ767114.1019-NODE-1019-length-14048-cov-8.357312_pt1 | contig 14048 bp, 21 predicted proteins | sample MGYA00374952_ERZ767114 | MGnify/ENA primary metagenome ERZ767114 (study PRJEB28939, sample SAMN06267156) | marine metagenome | isolation source: Columbia River Estuary | place: USA:Columbia River Estuary, USA | collected 2012-05-05 ...
TCTCCTAACCACTCGTTGAGTGCATGGATCAAGGGTGACAGGCACATGAACATGAGACCTGCCAGTGACGTTGCGAGACATACAGCAACGATAGCGAATACGATATCATACATTGTATTGACCTTTCCAGAATACAGTGATTGCTACTGTAGCTTCTGAGTTAGTGACAACATACATACCAGTAGAGTTGTCAATGAATGTAAACTTCTTGGGGTCAGTACGGTTGATCATCTTGACACCGTTGTTTACTGTGTTGATGATGTCTTGTACTGTACCACCACGTTGTGATAAGCGAGACTTAGCATGTGTAGTGATATGCATGACAGATCCTTTCTGAGATCTTTGAGTGATGATGAGTATCCCTAAGGACACTCAACGCTCTTTAGCAGCTAGAGCTTCTTTATGGTTGAAGTAAACGACTCCATTGACAATATAGTATGTCATGTAGTACTCCTGTGTTAGGACAAGATGATTCTTATCCATTGTGAAGACAAACCGAGGTACGAGTGTTTGGCTCTTATAGTACTCTATGGTTACTTTAAGTACTCTATGTATCTATAGATACTTATATGTATATAGAGTTACATTCCAAAGAGGTTTCTATAAGGGGTATATACAATTCGGTATCGCCCTTCGGTACTCTCATAGTCCTCTCACAGTACTCCTGATCTGGTAATGATCTAAGTAAAAGGCTCCATATACCCCTTATAGATACTAAAAGACCGTTTAGTAGCGCATAGAAGCCCACTGAGAGCCTCTAAGTACTGTGAGTGTACTGTTAGTACCAATTAGAAGCCACAGCTTGTCTGGGGCTACAGTAGGGGGTACAAAAGTAATCGGGGTACTCATATATATTGTTACTTTAATCAGGCTTACTCAGGGACAACTAAGAGGACACAAGACACATGAACAAGAAAGAGCTAGGTAAACTGCTCAAGGAAAAGCAGAGAAGGTCTAGAATCAAGGATTATGAACACAACTTTACTAGGTTTGCAGAAGAGCAAATACAGATCGTTACTAAGGACGTAGCTAGGGGGTTTGTTCCATTCAAATTCAATGAAGCTCAACAAATAATTACAGATAAACTGGAGGAACAGAAGAATGCTACTGGCAAAGTTAGAGCAATTATACTCAAAGCTAGGCAACAAGGGATATCTACATACTGCGCTGGACGAGTCTTCTGGAAAAGTTACTACACTCCCTATGCAAGATCAGTTGTCATGGCTCACGATTCGGCTACGTCAGATGCCCTCTTTGCTATGTCAAAGAACCTTATCCGTAATATGGAAGGTGATCTATCTCCTAAAGAAATCCGTAGTAATGCTAAAGAGATTATTATTAATAGTCCTGCTATGGTTGATAAGGATGCTACAGCGTCTTATAGACTATATACTGCAGGGTCTCCAGAGGCTGGAAGAGGTACTACTCCGACTATAGCACACTGTTCTGAGGTAGCTTTCTGGCAACATGATGAGAAGATCCTAGCAGGACTCTTCCAGGGCATCTCTCAGGCTGACGGTACTGAGGTTATCCTGGAGTCTACTGCTAATGGTGCTCAAGGAGAGTTCTACAGGCTCTGGAAGGGTGCTGAGATGGGGGAGAACGAATACCTACCTATCTTCCTACCGTGGTATATAACACCAGAGTACACCAGAGAACCCCCAGAGAACATGGAGTTGACAGTTGAAGAAGAAAAACTACGAGATAAACACAACCTCACAGACGGACAACTCTACTGGCGAAGACTTAAGATTGCAGAAGGTGGAGAACTCAAGTTCAAACAAGAGTACCCCTCAACAGCTGACGAAGCGTTTATTATGTCAGGATCTAACGTCTTCAACGTGGAGCGTTTGGACTCACTAGTACCCCAGGCTTATGAAAGAAGGTCTGAATGGGACCCCTCATCTAAGATGTTTGATGAAAACAGAGAAGGTTCTTTGTACATATACCAGTTTCCTGACTGGAATGAACCATATGTTATTGCTGCTGATGTAGCATTAGGCGTAGGCCAGGACTATTCTGCTGCTGTTGTGTTAAATAAAAGATATGAAGTTGTAGCACACTACAGGAATAACAAGATTGATCCTAGTATGTGGGGTGAACTTCTGTTTTATCTGGGTCGATATTATAATAATGCCCTATTAGCAGTAGAATCTAACTCTATGGGTATAGCTACCCTGCAGAAACTAGACAGCACAGGCTATGTGAACCTGTATAGACAAACAAAGATAGCCAATGTGTCCTCAGAAGAGGGTATACGTCTAGGGTTTAGGACTACATCTGCTACAAAACCAGCTATTATAGCCAATCTTAAAAACCTGATAGAGAATGAAGAGATACTTATACCATCTGTGCAGATAATCAAGGAACTTAAGGACTATATCTCTACAGATACAGGTAAAACAGAGGCTGCACCTAACTGTTATGATGATTCAGTCATAGCATTAGCCATAGGTTGTGAGGTATTACGTACCCATTGGGACAGATTAGGGACTTCAAATGTATCATGGAAACAAAAGATGTCTGGCTTAGAACAACCTGAAGTCAATTGGTTATAGTATATACCCCTTATAGAACATAAAGACCCTTAGGGTCTAAGAGATCCGCGTTGTCCTCATGCGTCCGGTGGTACGCAGCGGTATACCACCACTTATTTATGGAGGATAATATGACTGTAGAAGCTTTTCTTAAATGGAAGATACTACCTAGGTTTATGATGTTAGCTAGTACAGTAATGTCCTGGAGATGTGCTGAATGGTTTATGGATTTACCTGATCCAACAGGAGCACAGTCAGCTTTTGTGTCCGTAGTAATGGGCGTGATGACTGGTGTGTTTGGAATCTGGATGGGTCACGAGCACAAAGGGGACAAATAATGCCAAAGATAAGTGACAATACTGAAGTCGCTTTACCCTTAAGGAATATTATAAGTATGGTTGCAGCAGCAAGCGTAGCAACTTGGGCTTACTTCGGTATTATAGAAAGACTAAATAAAATAGAAACAAGTATAACTATGATGAAGGCTGATTTAGAACAAAATACTAACTTTAGGATTAAATGGCCTCGTGGTGAAATGGGTGCGCTCCCTGCAGATAGCGAACAGTTTATGTTAATAGAACATTTAGCTGGTGAGTTAGAATCATTAGCAACTGAAATCGAAGAAGGTAGAGCGCCATACGATCAACAACAAAAACTAACATTAGAGTTCTATGAAAAAAGGATTTCTACATTAGAAGCACACATAGAAAAGTTGCGTAACGGAGATCACTAATGGTAGAAACTCTTTTTGTTTTATTCTTAACTTTCGGTGGTGAAGCTAAAGAGTGGACACCACATTTTAAACTAACAGAATGTCTTTCTGTAAAACGTAAGATTGATAGAAACGTAGGAACAGGACATCTCTATAGCTGTAAGAAAGAGAAAGTAACTTTAAAACAAGAAGGCGGTAAGTATATCATTATAAGCTTTGTGGAGGAATAAATGCCACCAAGAAATCATAAAAACTGGATAAAGAAACCTAACGTTGAGTACATCAGTTCTAAGATTTATTCAGACTGGGATTTATACAGTCAGGAACTAGAGACTATATTTTCTAAAGTATGGGTTCCTGTTTGCCATGAAAGCGAGCTTATAGTTGATAACTGGTACAGAAGTTCTACTATAGCACATACACCTGTTGCTGTTATAAAAAATAAACATGGTATTAACGTATACAAAAACACAGGTCTTCATGGTGTATCAGGACCAATATCCGAAGTGGTTGGTGATAAGCTGCATAGTGAAGTGGGTTATGGCGGTATGGTGTGGACTACACTAAACGATAACCCAGATCAATCTTTAAAAGAATGGCTTAATGGGGCATTCGATTGTATTATAGATGCTATAGACACAGAGCCACTAGAAGTGTTTCACTATCACAAAGCTGTAATAAACACTAACTACAAACTGTGGCATGATACTAATAGTGAATTTTATCACGACTTCATGCATTACTTCAATCGTGTGTCTGGTTTTAATGATGAATACTTTGCTCGTAAGAATATCCCCTTTGACAATGGTCACGTTAACGTTAGCAGCTTTACAGTGAACTATGAAGAGTACGATGGCTTTGAAGATCGTGGAGAATTATCGTTCCCTAACCTGCCGCCAAATCAATGGTATATGGTAGACTTGTTCCCAGGTTTTAACTTTAACCTCCGTGGTAGCGCATATCGTTCAGATACAGTAACTCCTCTTGGACCCGACAAGGTGCTTATTGAGTTTCGTGGGTACGGCTTAAAGAGTGATTCCAAGGAAGATAGACAAACAAGAATTAATCATCACAATAGTATATGGGGACCGTTTGGTAGAAACCTACATGAAGACTTAATTGGTGTGTCTGGTCAAGGTGTGACCATGCGTCCAGGAACAGAGTCCCGCAATATCTTGCATGGTAGACATGAAAACTCTACTATCCATGATGAAGTGGGAATGCGTCATTATTATGCAGAATGGTCTAAGTGGATGGGTGTTGATGCTCAAACAGGTAAGGCAGCGTAATGAAAAGCCCATGTATTGGTGTATGTAGATTAGATTCTATGGGTAAATATTGTGTTGGCTGTGGTAGAACTATAGGACAAATAACTGCAGCAGGTATTGGTAAGTATAATGACACCCCCAAAGTGGAAAAGAAATAATTATAAAAGCCCTATTGTATATTTAGGAGGAGAAGAACCATGTCAATCGAAAAAGGTGGAGAAACCTTTGCAGGGTTTAACAAACCAAAAAGAACTCCAGGTCACCCCAAAAAGTCCCACGCAGTCCTTGCGAGAAAAAATGGCAATCCTCCTAAAGGAAAACTAATACGGTTTGGGGAGAAAGGAGCTAGTACTGCAGGTAAACCTAAGGCAGGTGAATCTAGGCGTATGAAAATGAAACGTAAATCATTTAAAGCTCGTCATGGAAAAAACATTGCTCGTGGACCCTTAAGCGCAGCGTACTGGGCTAATAAGGTTAAGTGGTAATCATGGAGGACAAATTGTTAGAAGCAGTTCGTAAACATGCAGAAGGTCATGTGGCTAAGCACGTGGCAAATGTTGAAGTCTATTTAGACAACCCTGTTGGGATTGGTGAGCATAGTGATATTATTAGTGCTATTGAAACTGAATTAAGCAGTATGGCTAAGTGGCATGAAAAACTAGAGATGCTTGATATATACATTATGGAGGCTAAGGATGGCTGTAAATGCGGCAGGTAACTACACAAAACCGACAATGCGTAAAGGTTTGTTTAACAAAATTAAAGCGGGTAGTAAAGGAGGTCGTTCGGGCCAATGGTCGGCACGAAAGGCGCAGATGCTTGCTAAACAGTATAAAGCGAATGGTGGAGGCTATAGAGACTAATGCCAAAGAAACCGTCACAAAAGAGCCTAAGCAAATGGACTTCTCAGAAGTGGCGAACCAAAAGTGGTAAACCTTCTACACAAGGCCCGTTGGCTACTGGAGAGCGTTACATGCCAGCTTCAGCTGTGGCTAGTCTCTCATCAGCAGAACACGCTGCTACCACTAGGGCTAAGAGAAAAGCTACAAAGGCAGGAAAACAATTTAGTAAACAACCTAAAAAGGTTGCAAGCAAAGTAAAACGACATAGAGCGTAAACCCAGGAGTGGTAAATGTCTAGATTTGTACAAGAAACACATAAACAAAAAGATGCTAAGAAACCTCAAGCCACATTACCTAAGGCTGGTTCTTATGATTTAAAGGCTTTAGAAAAAGCTAAGCCTATATACTCAGGCACTGGAGGGAAAAGGTAATGGGACCCGAAGGATACAAAGAGGTTGTTAGTGATGAGCAACTAATCAGCATGGTAGAATCTGGTGTACAGAACTCTACTGGTGATTGGTTAAACTCATCTGAACTAGCACGAGAAAGATTAAAAGCTACTTATGAATATGCAGGAGTGGCTGACTACCACTTATCACCTCAGGGTGTTAGCACAATTGTAGACACATCCACAACAGAAGTAGTTGAAGCTTATACAGCTGTCTTATCTGATTTGTTTCTTACAAATAAAAGACTAGCAAGGTTTATGCCTTGGGATAGCTCCCCTGCAGCAATTCAAGCTGCTAAGGATGCTTCTGACATAACTAACTATTGTTTGTTTAAAAAGAATAACGGATGGGAACTTATACAACAATGGATGAAAGCAGCATTGCTATGGAAGAATGCTGTGTGCCGTTGGGGTTACATTGAAGACTACGATTACGTATTTGAAGAATATGAAAAGATTAGCCAACCAAACCTTGATAAACTATTATCAGAAGATGATGTTGAAATAGTTGGTGACTTAGAATTTGAAAATGTATTTGAACCAATGGATACATTTAATGAACAACCTGAAGCAGAACTTATGTATGTTGATGTTCGTATTCGTAAACGTATTAATAAGTCTCGTGTTAAAATAGAATTAGTCCCACCAGAAAACTTTCGTATATCAAGAGATGCTACTTGCATAACTGATGCAGCGTTTGTTGGTATGCAGACAGAGATGACACGCTCAGAGATCCGTAAATACTACCCCGACATGGCTGACAGTATTGACGCTTGGGATGAACTTGGTGATGATACATGGTCAGGTAGTTTAAAATACTCTCAAGATATTGCAGCACGTAAACAAGTTACAGGACAAGAGTATACTCAAGGATCCTTGCAACAAGAAACCACACCACTAGAAGCTAATCGTGAAGTAGCTGTTACAGAATGCTGGATGCATGTTGATCGTGATGGTGATGGTATTGCAGAGTTAAAACACTTTATTATAGCAGGATCTCACATCTTATATGAAGAAGATTGTGATGAGATCCCAATGGCTTCTATTGTTCCTATCGATATTCCATTTGAGTTTTATGGTTTATCAATGGCAGACTTTACACGTAGTTCTACACTGGCATCGACCGCCATCCTACGTGGCTTTGTAGAGAACACATACCTCACTAACTATTCGCCTAAACTGGCTGATCCTAATGTGGTAGACTTCTCTGCATTGCAGAATATGAAACCTAAACAAATCATACCAACTAATGGTAGCCCTGTAGGTGCTGTTCAACAGCTACCTCCTGAGACAATCTCAACAGGTACTGTACCATTGCTTGAGCATTTGCAAATGATTAAAGAGCAAGCCACTGGTATGTCTAAGGCTGCTCAAGGTCTTAATGATACATTATATGTGTCAGGTAACTCTGAGCAAAAGCTATCGGCAGTTCAGTCTGCTGCACAAAAACGTATTCAACATATTGCTCGTAGATTTGCTGAGACAGGATTTAAACGTCTTTTATCTGGTATCTATTCTACTATGCGTAGTAATATGAAAGGTAATATGGATTATAATATTGCAGGTGCATTTAAGTCTATTAATATGCAAAACTTACCTTCAACTATGGACTTAGAAGTTTTATTAGATATTGGTGAAAACTCTAACTCTGCGTTAATAGGAAAGTACAGTCGTATTGCTGGAGAGATTCTTCCTGCATTAGCACAACAAGGTGCAGGTATGATTGTAAAACCAGAAGCTCCAGCTATCCTTGCTACTAAACTAATTGAAGCAATGGATATAGACAGTAATGACTTCTTACAAGATTACAATACAGATGACTTTAAACAAAAAGCTGCTCAGGCTATTCAAGGTCAACAACAAAAAGCTCAAGCCGAACAAGCTTTGCAACAACGTAAGATTGAAGCTGAAGCTGCATTATCAGAAGCAAATGTTGTTTACACTGGTGCTCAAACTAAAAACACTATGGATGATAATTCTAAACAGCTTGCAGTATCTATTGATAAACATTTTCAAGAATGGGCAGATCTTCAAATTAGAGCAACTAAAGAGGGTGCAGAGTTACCAGAACATCCTGGGTATGACCAGATTATTATGTTAGCTAGGCAAATCCTAAGCCCACCTCAACAACAGCCACAACCACAGATGGGACCACAGGGACCTCAGGAGATGATATAAATGGCACATTCGACTATTAGTAAACTTGGTGTAGGAGCCACTCAGGCAGGAACTGCAGTAACAAGTACTTCAGGTAATAAAACAGTTGTATTTACAAATGAAACAGACTCCGTAATTACACTTGATCTTAAATGCGCTGGCTCAATTAATGCAGCTGATAAAGGTATTAAGGTTCCAGCAAAAGAATTTCTTAATTACACACATATTGGTGGACACGGTGCTTGTGTAATGGAGAACATTAAAACATCACACGGTACAGCTGCTCAAACTGATGAGCGTATCTATATCCATCATCGTGTGTAGATAATGGAAAAGTATCGTAAGACAGCTGAGAAGAAGCTGGGAAACGAAAAGTCATACGGAAATCATAAAATTCATCCCGAAGAACTAGCAAGGCAATCCCATGTAAAAGGACACTTTGCCTCTAGGGAACGGGATGAGTTTTTTGATGAAGTATATGGTGAAGTCTTAATTGACTTTTTCCTTGAGTGGCTCAAGACGGATCCACATGAAACTAAATCTCGTGAGTTTCTCTACAGTTCTGCTATGGCACTAGGAAGTGTTAAGGAGAAAATGATGAACTTTGAGATGTACGGAAAGAACATTCCGCACCTACAGGAGGACAACAATGAGAACGATTGATATCGATGCTCTTATAACTAATTACAGAGAAATGATTAATACATTAGAGTATGACTCTATGCGTAGTGCAGGTAAAGCAAAACTTAATTCTGATAAACTTGTACACATGCATTCACTTATTGATCATTATACTAAGATAAAAAATTCTGAAAAGGCTAGTCCTAAAAAGGAGATAGCAAATGGAAAGTAATACCGAAGCGCCTGTAAGCTCTACCCAAATGGATGAACCTACTGCAGAGGTTAATAGTCAAACTGAAGAGGCTTTGCTGGCTGACATTATGGCGAACTCTGAGTTCGTAGATACTCTACCCAATGAGCAAGTACCTGAGTTAGACGCGGAAGATCCTGATGAAGAAGACCCAGATACATCAGAAGAATCCGATAATGAAGATGATGAAGAAGAGATTGAAGAAGAATCTGAAGACGACACAGACGAAGAAGATGCTGATGAAGAATCCGCTACCGATGAACCTGATGTGTTTGCTACAGATGACTTGGATCTAGAAGCTAAAGTTGTAGTCAAAATAGATGGCGAACATACCGAAGTTTCTTTTGGTGACCTTATTAAAGGTTACTCTACTGAACAACATCTGTCTAAAAAGGGTCGTGAACTTGGTGATGCAAGAAAACAGTTAGAAGAAGAATACCAAGAAAAGGTTGGAGAAATCCAAAACTTATCTAAGGCATCTGCTGCTATACTGTACTCAAATGAACAAGCTCTTTCTAAAGAGTACCATGATATCGAAGCTCAAATTGATAAAGCTCGTAAAGATGGTGATACATATGAAGTTGGCGAATTAAAAGATAAACGAGAACAAGCACAAAAGAGTTACTGGAATGCACGTAATCAACGTGAAGAATTAGTAACCACTCTTCAAAAATCTGAACAGGAACAAAATGAAAAAGAATGGAATGAACAAATTCAATATTTTAATCAAACCATTCCTGACATGATCCCTGACTTTAATGAAGACACTGCTGTAGCAATTCGTGAATTTGCTATTGAAGAAGGTATTTCTACAGAAGTATTAGATTCAATTGCCGATCCAGTTATTGTAAAGTTTGTCGATGATTATCGTAGACTTAAACAAGGTATTACTAAAGGTACTGCTAAAAGAAAAGCCACTCCATCTAAAAAAGCTCCGCTTAAGAAAGCTAAAACTACAACCCGTAAAAAACAAGACAAGGCGGCTGAAGTTAAAGCTAGAGCGATGAGTCCTGATTCTTCTAACGAAGATCAAATGGAGTTTTTGAGAGGTCTTGCCAACCAATCTTTAAATCTTTAATACCTCGGAGGTATAATTAATATGGCTAATAATCTTGGTGTTCGCGGAACTGGTGGCCCACAGGGACCAGCTCGCGGAACTGGCAAAGATGTTTCCCAACGGGAAGATCTAGCAAACTTTATCACAATGATTACTCGTGATGAAACTCCTTTTACTTCATCTATTGGTAAATCCAAAGCAACAGCTATCTACCATGAGTGGCAGACAGATCAGCTAGAGGCCCCAGGCAACTCTCGTATTGGCGAAGGTACTGACTGGATTGCTCCTTCTACTGATGGTTCTACTGGAACTGGTGCAACTCCAGCAACTGGTAACAAGTTTGCAGTATCTGGACCTTATCGTACACGTTTGGGTAACTACACTCAAATTAACGGTAAGACAATTGCTGTATCAGGCACACGCCGCGCAGTAGATCAAGCAGGTGTTGCAGACGAATATGCATACCAGCTTAAAAAGCGTGGAACTGAACTACGCCGTGATGTGGAATTTGATATGATCCACTCATACAACACAGCTAATGCTGTGGGTGTACAGAACGCTAACTCACGTTCAGCTGGTGGATACCAGTCTTTCATTAACTCAGCAACTACATGTAACTATGTAGGTGAGTTTGAAGCCCCTTCAGCTTCTGCTTCTAACGCTGGTGTAGATGCACAAGGTACAGACACTGTACGTGGATCAATTAACGGTAGTACTACTCAACCTGCACGTGGAACTCTTGCACTAACAGACATTGATGCTGTTATGCAGAAAATCTATGAGCAAGGTGGTAAGGCAACTAAAGTTATGTTGTCACCTAAACTACGCCGTGATTTCTCAGACCTAATGGTTTCAGACACTGGTGTTGTTCGTAACATTGACGCTGGTGGAAAACTCCGTCAGTCTGTTGACGTATACATGTCAGACTTTGGCGATCTTATGGTAGTTCCTAACTACATCATGGGTCTGTCAAACGCTGTTGCACTTAAGGGTGATAACGGTACTGCATTCTCAGGCGCAGGTATCCCTGACGTTGCTGACTTTGCAGCATTGGTCTATGACCCAATGTGGTTTGCTACAGCTTACCTACGTCCTATGCAGGAAGTAGATGTAGGCCAGCAGGGTGACTCAACCAAAGGAATGATGGTTGAAGAGTGCACCTTGGAAGTACGCAACCCACTTGGTTGTGGTGCTATCTACGGTCTTAACTAGACTATTTGTTAGGGGAGGTCTTTATGGCTTCCCCTTTCTTTTTAGGAGGTTTATATGCCAAAGGTTGGTGATAAAGAATTTAAGTATAACAAGTATGGTATGGAAGCTGCTAAAAAGTATGCTAACAAAACCGGAAAAGAAATTGAATACAAAGCAATGGGCGGTAATGTAGCAAAGTACTACGGTAAAGGTGGTAAAGTTGCTGGATGTGGTCCTGCTCAAAACAAATCATAATTTAAAGGGAGATAAGTAAATGCTAGTTATTAGACTTGCTAATGGGAATACTTACCCAGCAGACAGATGCACATATCGTGTCGATGAGGCGGCAAATAAAATTACACATTTTGATCCTAATGCTGTAGTAGTAGCAGTGGGGAGTGCACCAACCGCTGTAGGCGCAACAGGTGCACGACTAGGGTATATTAAGGCAGGACGCTTTGCACCATATACACAAACACCATAAGGAGACAAGAGGACATGTCTAAAGAAACTGACTTTAAATTTCGCAGTAGTACTGTAGAAGCAGATAAAGATATTCATGCTGGCTTTGACCTAGAATCAGGTGATTGGCAAGCAACTCAAAACATAACACAATATAAAGAACAAGCTAAAGAAGATCGTGATCGTCAAGAATACTTTGGGAAAACTAAAGGTGGTTATCGTAAGATGGCTACAATTCCTGATATTGTTGCAATTAAAATATTGCAAGATCATCATTTAGATTTACATGACCCATCTTTTATGGGTGATCCTAATAATCTTAAAAAGCTTAAGTCTATTCTGTTGAGTGAATATAGAGATCTTGTAGTCAATACTTAATCAGGAGGCCCACTATGGCATTGACTTATACTCAGCTAGTGGCACTTGTTCGTACATGGTGTAATAGGGATGAAGAAGTAGTAAGTGATGCTATTATTCAAGACGCTCTTAAGTATGCTGCAGATAAAGCGTATAGAACTTTACGGGTTCCACCACTAGAAAATGTTGCTATTTATGAGAAAACACTATTACAAGCTGGAACTAAAGCAGCTAATAGTTTACAAGGTAGTATAACAGAAATACAATTACCTTACGATCTTATAGAATTTATTCAAATTAGAGAAGTAGATTCTGCTGGATTAACCACACGTGTCTTTAATGAAAAATTAGATATACGGACATTTAATGATGCTTTAAGTGAAAAGTATACAAACCTTAACTACTGGGCAAGACAACAAAACGTTGTGTATCTTACCCCAGGGTTTGGTGCTGGTTCAACAAGCAATCAAGCAAACACAATAGAACTTTATTATTATCGCAGACTACCTGCTTTAGATGCAGTGTACGCTGTAACTGTTCTTAACTATAATGCTGGATTCCTTACCACAACAGGTGCAGGATCTGGTGTTACTAATTCTAAACAGTTATTCTTTAATAGTAATACAGGGACAACCGCATATGCAACAAGTGCAGACGCACAGGCAGCTAGTGCTGGCGGGACTGTAACAAATGCTTATTATATTGGTATCTCAACACCTAACTGGTTACGTGATGAAAACCAAAGGATTCTTTTATTTGGAGCATTAGCAGAAGTCTTTGCTTATGTACAAGATGATGCTCAAGCATCAAAATACAATGGAGCATTCCTATCAGAAATTGCAGAAGCAAATGATGAGGATGCTAAACGTAACGCTTCAGGCGGTAATTTACAAGTAAACTTTAATGGACGAGGGTTAATCTAATGACTACACCAGCAAGACCTGGCTCCTTTACAGGAGCTACTGATAATGCCGCCAGTGGTGGATTATTTACGGATACCCTTATTGACGGTATTCCCGATATTATAGGAGCCGATGTAGCATCTGCAGAAGCAGCCGCTGCAGCCGCAAAGGTATCAGAAACAAACGCCGCTACAAGTGCTACGGGTGCGGCTACAAGTGCAACCAATGCAGGAACTTCGGCCACTAATGCCGCTACTAGTCAAACAGCAGCAGCAGGTAGTGCAACAGCAGCAGCAGGTTCAGCTAGTAGTGTGGCAGCAGATGCCGCTACAGCAACAACCAAAGCAGCCGAAGCAAGTACTTCTGCAACAAACGCAGCGTCTTCACAATCAGCTGCAGCAGCGTCACAGACTTCAGCAGCATCTAGTGCAACTTCAGCTACTGGGTCTGCTAATAGCGCAACAACCTCTGCTACAGCAGCAGGTAACAGTGCAACAGCAGCAGGTAATAGTTCAACGGCAGCAACTAGTAGTGCAACTGCAGCAGGAACTTCTGAAACTAATGCATCCACAAGTGCTACTAGTGCAGCAACTTCTGCTACAACTGCAACAACTGCAGCAACCAATGCTGGTGCTTCTGAAACAAATTCAGCATCAAGTGCAACCGCAGCAGCTGGAAGTGCAACTACGGCTACAACGCAAGCAAGTAATGCCTCAACTTCAGCTACTACTGCTACAACACAGGCTACTAAGTCAGAAAACTATGCAGTAAAAGTAGATGGTGTAGTACCAAGCACTTCAGATTACTCATCTAAGGCATGGGCTATTGGTGGTACAGGGGTAGATCAAGCTTCAGGTGCAGGTAACGCTAGAGATTGGGCAACCGAAACAACAACAACTGCTGATAACACAGAGTACTCAGCTAAAGAATACGCAGTAGGCGTACAAGCAGGTAACACATCCGGTTCATCAAAACAGTGGGCTTTGGGTGGTGGTAACTTTGTTATGTCTACTCCTGTTACAGGATCAGGTGGGACAGCTAAATACTCAGCAGCTTATTGGGCAGACCAAGCAGCTAGCTCAGTAGCTAACTTTGATGAGAAGTATTATGGTAGTTATGCCGATGATGCAGCAGCTGAAAATGCACATGAAGCAGCAGGTAAAACAGTAGCAGTAGGTGACTTGTATTATAACACAACAGTTAGTGCTGTTAAGTATTGTAGTGTAGCACCTTCCGGCACTGGC
>ERZ767114.1021-NODE-1021-length-14022-cov-2.582359_pt1 | contig 14022 bp, 12 predicted proteins | sample MGYA00374952_ERZ767114 | MGnify/ENA primary metagenome ERZ767114 (study PRJEB28939, sample SAMN06267156) | marine metagenome | isolation source: Columbia River Estuary | place: USA:Columbia River Estuary, USA | collected 2012-05-05 ...
AGGCTAGCTCTGTATGCGTCTACAGCAGTGTTAAACTCCTCAGGGTTAGGTTGATGCCCTTGGTAAAGCTGTCGAGGGGCATTAAATTCAGACTTACCTTCCTCGAAAAACCCTTCTCTTGGTTTGCCATCTTGGTCATAATATAACGCGTTTTCCGTACCCATACGACCAAAGAAATCTCGGGCGTACTGCCCTGTGGCGGTGTCAATATTTTTAGCTAGGTCTTGTATCGCGTAGTGGGGACTGGCAAACCCCATCTGAGCAAAACGCTGACTCATGGACTGCCAATATAGATTTTGCTCTTTTGTGGTGTTCTCGCCGGCACCGCCGAGCGTGGAGCGCAGGCGTTTCCCCTGAAAGGTGACAAGGCCGCCGGCTTTGAGAAGAAATGGAGCATAACGCGGGCGCGAGTAGTTCGAGTAACCGTAGGCGAAGGGGCAGTAGGCCGCGCGAGGGTCGGTGGTTTGCGACATCCACTCGGCGGTGCGGATGGGATTGCGTTCGAGGCAGGCTGGATCGCAGAGAGTCACGAGTTTGTGAAGTTCTGAGAAAGCGGCGGCGAGCATGTCGTCCGAAGCAACTCCGTTTTCACTTTGGAACGGAGTCTCACCCAATGCCGCGCAAAAGGTGTAGCTGTGCATCAACATGTCGATGGGGAAGGCGGAGACAGTGACAAAGCCACGCTTCGCCAGATCCAGCACGTCCTCCCAGGTTTCCGGCAGCGCGAGCTTGTGGTTTTCCAGCAGATCCGGCCGCCAGGTGGCGATGGGGGTGGCGGCATCGGTGGCGAGTGTCCATTGCTTGCCTTGGAAGCGATAACTTTCATGCGAGCCGCCGACGGAGTTCGCCGCTTGGTCTGCTAGGAATTCCGCCGGCAGCCAGTCTTCATAGGGAAGTAACAAACCTTCCGTCGCCGCGAGCGCGGTGTGCGGATGGTCCATGATGATCAGGTCATACGCGGCGGCGAGGTCGGCGAGCGATGCGTCGGCGAAGGCTTGCAGCGAGCGTTTTTCCCAAACGATGGTGACGTCCGGGTGGAGTTCTTCGAAGCGCTGCGCGCAGGCGACCACGGAGACGAAGCCGCGGGTGTGGTTCCAGGCGATTCCTTTGAGACAAGTCATGAGGGTGAGGAAAATTCGGAGGGTTTCACGCCACCTCGGGCGGACGAGGCGTAGGCTGCTTCCACCGCTTCCATGGTGTGGATGACGTCGGAGACGTCGGTGAGCATGTGGGCCAGCGTGCCTTCCTTGTGGCATTGGACCTGGGCCATTGACCCGATGAACGCTTCGGGAAACCATGATCCTTCGAGCGTGACGCTCTGCCACTCGCCGGGGTTTCCTTCGTCGTCCAACAGGCAGTATTCAAACTGGTCGCCAACGCCATGCGGGTAGTCCATCAGCAGGCCGACACGCGCCTTGATCGCGCCTTTTGTGCCTTCCCATTTCAGATAGCTCTCCTGATGTTTCGGGCCGAAGCGGTGGAGGTGGTTGGTGGTGATGGTGGCGCGCACCGGATCCGGATAGTCCAGGAGGATGGCACTGCACACCGATGCGAGTTCCGGATGCAGTGGGTGAGAAACGGTGCGGGCATACACGCCCCCCGGATCGCCGAGAAAAGACCGGATCAGGTCGATGTAATGCACGCTGTGATAGACGATCTCCATGCGCGGCAGGCCGTTGAGGAAAGGGAACAGCTCCCACGGTGTCATGGTGGTGAGGCGCATTTCCATGTCGATCAGGTCGCCGATGAGGCCTTGGGCGATGATGTTCCGAGCGGCGGTGACAAAGGGCGCGAAGCGGAGTTGGCAGTTGATCGCCGCGTGCAAGCCGCGCTCGCGGCAGACGTCCATTACCTCGCGGGCCTGTGCGAGGTCCTCGCCCATCGGCTTTTGAATCAGCACGTGTGCGCCACGCGGCAGGCGGCGGAGGGTCTCTGCAAATAACGAGGCCGGCAGCGCGAGGTCGAAGATGATGTTCTCCGGTGCTGCGGCGATGGCGCCGTCGAGGTCATCAAACACATTCGCGATGTCAAACTCGGCGGCCAGCGCGTCGGCGCGCGGGCGGGTGCGGTTGTAGATGCCCCAGACGGGAAATCCGGCGATGCGATAAGCGGGAAGATGCGCGTCCTTGACGATGCCTCCGGTGCCGATGATGAGGATCGGAAACGGGATCGCTGGAAGCTGCGGGCGGGTGTCCGTGATCGGAGGAAAGGCGGTGCTCATGTGGCGCGAAATTTCACTGGCAAAATGGTTTTTTATATACGAAGGTCAAGCGCGAAGCCTGTCAGACCGAAAAGAAACCCCTATGAGCGCCTCATCGCCAACCTATTCCGTTCCCGCGCTGGAGAAAGGACTGGATATCCTGGAGGCCTTGGCAGCGTCTCCCGCGCCGCTCTCGCTGGCAGAACTTGCGCGGGATCTGAACCGTGGCAGCGCGGAGATTTTCCGCATGTTGGTCTGTCTGGAAAGACGGTCCTACCTGCGGCGCGAGCCGGTATCCGGGAAATACATGCCCACCCTGCGCCTGTTCGAACTCGCGCACGCCCACTCACCGCTCAAGACTTTGCTGGACGTGGCGCGCGAACCGATGAAGCGGGTGACCGCCGAGCTCGGCGAGAGCTGTCATTTGAGCGTCATTGAGCGCGGCAAGCTGCTGGTGATCGCTCGCGAGGACAGCCCGGAAAGCGTCCGCCTCTCCATCGAGGTGGGCAGCCGGTTTGAGCCGAAGAAGACGGCCTCCGGGCGGTTGCTGCTATCTTCGGAGCCAGACTCCGTCACCGCCCGCGACGAGACCATCGAAGGCGTGGACGACGCGGTGCTGCGGATCGGATCCCCCGGAGGCGCGGTGCATGCCGCGCTTGCGGTGTCCTGGCTGCGAAGCCGCAAGGGAGCGAAAAAACCCGCGAACGTCCTCGCCGCGCTAAAGTCCGCCGCAAAGAATATTCACGAATCCCTTGGAATCTAAGCCATGCACGAAATCGCATTTGAAGCATTTGAAATCGGCCACAGCCGCATCAGCACCGGCCGCACCGTCACCGAAACGGACATCGTGCTGCACGCCGGACAGAGCGGCGATTTCTATCCGCACCACATGGATGCCGAGTGGTGCGCCACCCAGCCCTTCAAGCAGCGCATCGCCCACGGCACGCTCACTTTCACTATCGGAGTCGGCCAGACGGCGGCGGGGATCAATCCGCTGGCGATGACCTATGGTTACGAAAAACTGCGTTTCCCCAAGCCCGTTTTCATCGGCGACACGATCCGGACGAAGGTCACCATCGCCGAGAAGCGCGAACACAAACGCCCGGACTACGGCATCGTCGTGGAGAAACTCGAAGTGCTCAACCAGCGCGACGAGTGCGTGATGGCCTGCGAGCATTTGCTGCTGGTGAAGCGGAAGGAATAAGCGCCGCTTGGTTCCAGTTGCTCTGGACGGATAAGTTTCACCGCCTGCGCGTTTTTTTTGTTCGGTTCCGCTTTCCGACGGTGAATGCAGGATGGGAGCCACATGCCGCAGCGCTCCGGGCGGAACGGCTCTTTTATGACCGCTAGAAATGCCGGATCAGGAATCTCACGCTTCTTTCCGCCTTCAAGTAGGAGCCTTCCCCCGTGACGCCGCTGACAGATTTCCGGAAATTCCTTGCTAGATCGGCTTCCTCCGCCAGGTATCCTGCGGCATGAAAACCCTATTGTTCCTATTGCTTGGAAGCGCGCTCGCCTGTCACGCGGCGGAACCGATCCGCATTCTCATCATCGATGGCTTTGGCAACCACGACTGGCAGCGGACCACGCGCCTCATCCGCGGCGTGCTGGAGCCTGAGAAGATTTTCACCACAGAGGTCTCCACCGCGCCGTCCCGCACCGACGGTCCCGGCTACGCCACCTGGAATCCGGATTTTTCACGCTGCGACGTGGTCATCCAAACCTGCAACGACATCAATCACAACGGCACCCTCTGGCCGGATAAGGTCCGTGCGAATTTCGAAAACTTCGTCTCCCGCGGCGGTGGCGTTTTCGTTTTCCACTCGGGAAACAACGCCTTTCCCGACTGGCCAGCCTACAACCGGATGATCGGCCTCGGGTGGCGCAACAAGAACTTTGGCACGGCGATCCGCATCCAGGCTGATGAGACCATGGAGCGCATCCCGGACGGCGAGGGAAACTCCACCGGTCACGGCGCGCGTACCGACCGCGTGATCCACCGCCTCGGCGATCACCCGATCCACGCCGGACTGCCACGTGTTTGGAAAACCCCGCTCATCGAGGTCTACACTTACGCCCGCGGCCCGGCGGAGAATCTCGAAATCCTGTCATGGGCGGAAGAACCTAAAACCGGCGAGCGCTGGCCTATCGAGTGGACCGTGAATTATGGCGAGGGGCGCGTTTACAGCGGGACCTTCGGCCACGTCTGGAAGGACGAGGCGGACCCGGTGGACCTGCGCTGCGCGGGTTTCCAGACGGTTTTGGTGAGAGCTCTCCATTGGCTGGCGAAACGCGATGTCCCGGCCACCGTGCCCGCGGATTTCCCCACCGTGGACACCACCTCGCTGCGCGCCTTGAAGGAATGACACCAGCACCCTGCCGGCCTCTGGCAGAATCCATGTGAAGGGTGGTCGCAGACGGCTGGTTCTATCGGGTGACTTCAACCCAAACAAGTGAGTCGAGCCCCCGCAAATTCGCGGATCATTTCAAATCACACGACGCGCCGATGTCCTGCGGGGTGCGATAAACGCCGTCCTCGACGCGCACCGGGTTCACGAAGTGCTCGCGAAGGTGCGGGATGTGTTCGAGGAACACGGCGGGCAGATCCAGGCCGATGTGGTTGAATAGCACGAGGTGCTGGTGGAGCTGGCCCATGTCACCGACGTGCGGGACAACGGGGACACCGAATTTCTTGCACATGATGCTGACTGCAAGAAACTCACTGACACCCGCGACACGAACGGCATCGACCTGGATGAAGCCGGCGCATTTTGCCTGAAGATAGTTTTTGAAGATGATACGGTTAGGGACATGTTCGCCGAGCGCGAGTTTTACCGGAGCGATGGCGTCCGCGAGGGTTTTGTGGCCGATGATGTCGTCCGGATGGGTGGGCTCCTCGATCCAGAACGGGTTGATTTCCTTGAGGCGCGCGCAGATGTCGAGTGCTTGGGGAAGCGTCCATTGCTGGTTGGCATCCACCATGATGCGGGCATCGGGTCCGGCGACTTCGCGGACGATGCGGGCGCGGCGGAGGTCGCGTTCCGGGTCCTTCGAGCCGACCTTGAGTTTCATGGCGGTGAAGCCGGCGTCCATGGCGCGCTTGCAGTTTTCGCGGACTTGTTCGTCGCTGTAGTTGAACCAGCCGACGGAGGTGTCGTAGCCGGGATAACCGCTGGCGAGGATTCCTTCGCGGGAGGCGCGGCTGGCGGTGGGATTGGTTAGCAACTCGACGGCTTGCTCGTGGGTGAGCACGTCTTCGAGGTAGGAAAGATCAAGGGTGGCGGCGACTTGAGCGGGCGTGAGTTCCAGCAGCAACTTCCACAGTGGCAGGCCGCGGGTTTTCGCCCAGAGGTCCCAGCAGGCGTTGGTCACGGAAGCGAGCGCGAGCTGGACGACGCCCTTGTGCGGGCCGAGCCAGCGGAATTGTTGCTCATCGGCCATTTCCTTTTGGAGCGCGCCGAAGTTGGCCATGATTTCCTCGATGCAACGGCCTTGCAGGCGGGTTGCATAAAACTCGGAGGCTTTGCAGACGAGGTCGTTGCCCTCGCCGAGCGTGAAGGCGAGTCCGCTGCCGGTGCGGCCCTTGTCGTCGGTTAGGAGCGTGACGGCGTAGGAGTAAATCGGGTCCTTGTGGATGGCGTCGGAGCCGTGGCCGGAGCCGATGGGATAGCGGACGTCGCGTGTGGAGATGCGGGTGATCATGGTTTCTTGCTGAGCTGGATCTCGGAAATCGTCGGGCCGTCACTGGCATCGAGGATGTTGAGACGGATGGCGCTGGTGGTGACCGGGGCGAACGATGCCTTGAAATGCGCGCCGAGGGCATCGCCTTTGTGGAACGTGGTCCATGACGAGCCGTCTTTTTTCTGAAGCTCGAACTTCTTCACGCGGCTGCTGTGATCGGAGTAGGCTTCCTCGATGTTGACGCCGTTGAAGGTGGTTTCTTTGGCGAAATCGATTTGCAACCAGGATTGTTTGGTGCCCTCCGGAGTAGCCCAACGGGTTTCGGGGTCGCCATCGAGAACCATTTCGGCGCTGTATTGCGGGTCGTTTTGGTAGATCACGGAAGCGGATGCCTTCGCGCCTGGGATGCTCGATTGAGTCGAGGGCTTGAGCGGAGCGATGCTCATGGCGTCTCCGTCAATGGTCAGTTCGACGATGGTGTCGATTTCATCCCATGAGTTGTCCGGGATGGCGAACGAGAGCGAGCCATCGGCGGTGGAGGTTTTGATGGCCGGACCGTTGAGCAACTTCGCGGACTTGATGGCGACGGGCAGGGCGGAAACCGTGACGGGGCCATCGACTTTTCTCAGAAGGTGGAGATAGATCTTGTTGCCCTTGCGGGTGCTGACCAATTGGGAGGAAGGTTTCCACGGACCTCCGCGGGTTTCGTAAACTGCCGCGCTGTTTTTGGCGAGCCAGGCACCCATTTCTTTGAGACGTTCGACTTGGCGGCCTTCGATCAAGCCGTCCGGTTGCGGGCCGACGTTGAAAAGCAGGTTGCCATCGCCGCCGTTAGTGCGGATGAGCGTGTGGATGCACTCCTTGAGCGACTTCATCTTGTCATTCGGTTTCCATGCCCATTGTTCGCAAATGGTCATGCAAGTTTCCCACGGGCGATCCATGTTGAAACCACCGATGGATTGTTCCGGGGTATCATAATCGGCGACGGGAAGCTGGTGTCCGATGCCGCTGCCCACACCATTTTTGGAATAGGCGCGATTGTTGATCATCAGATCCGGCTGGAGTTTGCGCAGCATGTTGACCATGGGGATGCCATAGGTTTGGTCGTAGGACTGGGGGACGTCGAACCAGAGGGTGAAGAGCGGGCCGTAGTTTCTCACGAGTTCGGTGACCTGCGCCCGGAGATAGGCGTCGTAGGCCTTCATGTCGGGGTTGGGTTTATGGGACTTGCCGCCGGGCGATCCGAGCGGGAACGCGGGGTGATGCCAATCGCAGGTGGAGTAGTAGGTGCCGAAGGCGATGCCGCCTTTTTTGCAAGCTGCGGCGAGTTCCTTGACCACGTCCCGCTTGAAGGGCGTGTTCATGATGTTGTAGTCGGTCTGCTTGGTGTCCCAGAGGCAGAAACCGTCGTGATGCTTCGTCGTTAGCACCATGTATTTCATGCCGGCGGCCTTGGCGACGGCGACCCATTCGTCGGCGTTGAACTTGGTGGGGTTGAATTGTTTGTAGAGGTTGTCGTATTCCTCGATGGCTACCTGAGAGCCGCGGGACCAGCCGATTTCGTTGCCTTTGAGGGAAACGGGCCCCCAGTGGATGAACATGCCGAAACGGGCGTCCTGCCAGTTTTTGATGGCGGCGGGTTGGATGGGCGCGGCATCCTGGGCAAGCAGGCTGCCGGCGCTGAGCAGCGAGGTGAGAAGGAGTGATGGAATTTTCATGTTAGAATTTATTGGGCAATTCAGCGGCGGTAGCCGATTTCCGCGCCGCCGGAGACGTGCATGATGTGACCGGTGATGAAGCGCGCCTTTGATGATAGAAGGAAGGCGCAGGCATCCGCGATGACGTCGCCATCGGGGCAATAGCCGAGCGGGTGGATGTCATCGAGGTATTGGGAAACGCCCGCGGGATCGGGTTGCTCCGCGGCCCAAGTCCGGAGCATGGGAGTCCAAGTGCCGGCGGGGCAGACGGCGTTCACGCGGATGCCGTCCTTGGCGTAGTCGAGCGCCATGGATTTGGTCAGGGTATTCATGCCGCCCTTGGTGGAGGTGTAGGCGGCGTGGATTTCCTGGCCGATGACACCGACAAGGCTGGAGGTATTGAGGATGCTGCCCTTTGTCTCACGGAGCGCGGCGATGCCGTGGCGAGTGGTGTGCAGCACGCTTTTCAGGTTGATGTTGAAGAGCGCGTCCCACTCTTCGTCGCTGGTTTCGTGGAGTGGCTTGCTGGGGTTGGCGATGCCGGCGTTGTTATGGATGTGGTCGAGTTTTCCGTAGTGGGCGAGCACGCGGTCGATGGCTGACTTCACATCGCTGTCCTTGGAGACATCGCAGGCGAAGCCGAGATGATCCGGGCCGAGGGCGCTGGCTTCTGCGGCGGCTTGCTCGCCATTGCGGGCGACGAGTGCCACTTTCGCCCCCTCGGCGGCATAGGCTTTTGCGCAATCCAGGCCGATGCCGGTGGAACCGCCGGTGAGGAAGATGACTTGGTTTTCGAGAAGCATGGGGTCAATCGAGGTGATAGAGTTCTTTGGTGTCGGACCAGATCTTGCCGGCCTTGAGGGCGGCGGGGAGTGGGGACTGGCAGGGGTCGGTTTCTTTCCACCAGCGCTGGGTTTCCGGGTCGTCACCCATCTTTTTCATGTCGGCGGCGAAGTCCTTGCCGGTATATTCGAGGTAGGCGAAGAGGTAGGTCTTTCCGGCGATCTCACGCTCGTAGATTGAAAAATTCCGGATGTTGCACGCTTTCAGATTGGCGTTGACGGATGGCCAGGGGTTGGCGTAGAGCTTGCGGTAATACTCGGCTTTGTGCGGCTTGAGGCCGGTGACCCAGGCGTGGCGCTGGACCTCGGTGGGGGCGCAGCTTGCCGCAATGGCGGCGAGAACGATGCAGAGGATTGGATTTTTCATGAACGGGATTTTCGGAATCAATGGAACACGATGTAGAGCACAGCCATGGAGCCGATGACGATGGCGGCGAGGACTTTGTAATTCAGGATGCCCGACCAACCTGGGGCTTTCAGGGCGTCTAATGGATGCGGCCAGTAGAGGGCTTGCGCGTCTTCGCCGGCGAGTTTCGGTTGGAGCTTGGTGAACACGATCTGGAGCACCAGGCAGGCGACGAACATGTAGAAGGCCATCATCATGAAGGGCGTGGTGATGAAGAATGCCGGCACCCAAGCGAAGGTCTCGGGGAAGCCTTCGTTGAGGGCTTTGAGCGCGTAAATGCTGACGCCGAGCACGGAACCGAGCCACATCGTCCACTTCGCGCCGCGGGCGGAGGCGGCGGGCCAGAACATGCCTAGCAGGAAGACGCAGGTGATGGGCGGCGCCATGTGGGCGATGATTTCGTTGAGCGCGTTGAAGATGCTGGCCTTGCGGTCGAGCAGCGGCACCAGGGCGATGCCGAGCGCGATAGATGACAGCGTGGCGACGCGACCGATGAAGACGAGTTGCTTGTCGCTGGTGGCCGGGCGGAAGCGTTTGACGATGTCGTAACTGACCATGGTGGCGATCGAGTTCGAGGCGCTGGATAGATTTCCCATCAGCGCGGCCATCAGCGCGGCGGCGAGGAGACCGAGCACGCCGACGGGCAGCAGTTTCTTGATCATGACGGCATAGACTTCCTTCGATTTATACGGGCGGATGCCTGCTGGGGCGGGGATGGTTTCGCCTGCGTCGGTGGTCACGATTTTCACCGGCACGTCTGGGCCGATGATGAGGGAGGAGTCCTTGCCGGTCGGCTTGATGGCGAGCTGGGAGAGATCGAGGGTTTCGCCTTCCTTGAGACGGATCGGGTCGATCTTCGCGCCGCCGAAGTCACCGGTGACGGCGATGATTTTCTCCTTGCCGCCTTCCGGGGTGGTGACGGTCTGGACGAGGCGGACCTGGGTGACGCCTTCAAGGTTCCCTTGTTTGACGGCGGTGTAGAGCATCAGGCCGGGGACGATGAAGATGAAGACGGGGAGGATCTTGATGAGGCCGCAGAAGATCGAGCCGACGCGGGCGTCGTTCTCGGTTTTCGCGCCGAGCACGCGCTGGACGATGGTTTGGTCCGCGCACCAATACCAGATGCCGAGGACCGGATAGCCTAACAGGATGGAATACCACGGCATGCCGCTGTCGTCGCCGTGGGGGCGGAGCATCCTCATGAGCTTGCCGTCAGTGATGCCCTGGGCGGCGGCGTTGGCGGTGTCGAGAGTGGCAGTCATCCCAATCCAGCCGCCGGTTTTCTGCCAGGCGAACCAAGTGATGACGAAGGCGCCGAGCAAGAGCACGATGGTCTGGATCGTCTCGGTGATGGCCACAGCGGCAAGCCCGCCGACTACCGTGTAGATCCCGGTTAGGGCACACATCAAAAAGATACAGGTCCATTTCTCGATGCCGAAAATGTCGTGTAGAATCAACCAGCCAGTCGCGAGCGGGAAGGCGATGTGGAAGATGATCGCCGCGACGATGGAGACGACTGCGAGCAGATCCCGGCATTCGCGGCAGTAGCGCTTTTCGAGGAAATCCGGGAGCGTGGCGACTTTGGATTTCAGATAAAAAGGGGCGAAGAAGAAGCCGAGCAGGATCAGCGTGAACGCCGCCATCCACTCGAAATTGCCGTTGAGCAGGCCGGTGTCGTAGCCGGACTGGGCGAGTGACACGAGGTGGACACAGGATATGTTAGTCGCAAAGAGAGCGAGGCCGATGACCGGCCACTTGAGCGTGTGTGCAGCCATGAAATAATCCCCGGCGACGGATTCGCCCTGTTGCCGGCCTTTCTTTTTGGCGTTCATTCCGGCCCAACAACCGAGTCCGACGACTCCGGCGAGGTAAATGATGACAATGGTCCAATCGAGAATGCTGATGTTCATGGAGAAGGTTTTTGCGAAGGTGATGAAATCAATTGCAGGGAATGTCGAACCGGTCTTGCATGATTCTTCGGCGAAGGATATTGAACACGCCCGTGAAAGCCTCGTTTCCATCCCCGATTTACCAGAGTGGTGCGAATCGCTTTGAAATTGACAGTTGCAGGCCTCAGTTGAGGGCGGTGAGTGAGGGTAAAATCGAGTTGCATGCGCTTTCGAAAGGTTATTACCCGGGAAAACGAATGAATTCGAACATTTTGCCGGGACTCACCAGCGTGGGGTTTTGGAATTGTCGGCGTTCCCAGGACTGGGGCTTGGACTTTCATCGCAACGAAGGCATGGAAATCGTCTATCTGGAGACAGGCGGCACGGCATTCGAAGTGGACGGAGGTATTTACAGCCTGCACGCGGGAAATCTGACGATCACCCGCCCATGGCAGCTTCACCGCCTGGGAGATCCTAACATTGGGCGCGGACGTTTGTTCTGGCTGATTCTCGATGTGGAGGTGAGGCGGCCGAATCAGGAATGGAAGTGGCCGTCATGGATGGTCCTTACACCGGGTGATCTCGCGGAACTCACGCGAAAGCTGCGGCATTGCGAAGAGTCGGTGTGGCTGGCCAATCCGCGGATTCGGGAGATTTTCCGCGACATTGGCGACTGCGTGCTCGGCTGGTCGGAATCTCGAACCACCTCGCGTCTCGCCGTTGCGGTGAATCGTTTGATGGTCGAATTGCTCGAAGTCCTCACTGAACAGCAAACCGACGAGTCACCGCAACTGGTGAGCCGGCGGCGGACCGTCGAGCTGTTCCTACACGACCTTGCGAGAAATCCGGCCAGCAGCGCGGAGCAGTGGACATTGGCGGGCATGGCAAGCCACTGCGGCATGGGGATCACCTCAATTACGAAATACTGCCGCGAGCTGGTGAACAATGGTCCTATCGCCTATCTAACTTCGTGTCGTCTCGAGCACGCGGCACGCACCCTGCGGGAGGAGCCCCGGCTATCCGTCACGGAAGTCGCGATGCGCTCCGGATTCAATTCCAGCCAATATTTCGCGACCAATTTCCGTAAACGCTACCGCACGACACCGATCAGCTATCGACAAGCTCACGAGGCCGGCTTGGAGTTCCGCTGAAATGCAGGCGGGGATATTCCACCTGTCCGCAGCATCCCTGCTTCGTGCGCGAGCGCGGAGGGCGCGCGCATCAAACGCCGGACTTGAAACTTCCCACGCCCGCCGCCACAACTCCCGCGCCATGCACTTCGACTTTGACTCCCTGATCACCCGCCGCGGTACCGGCTGCATCAAATACGACCGCCGCCCCGAGCTCGATCCGTTCTGGGTCGCCGACATGGATTTCGCCTCCGCCCCCGCGATCCTCGAAGCGCTGCATAAGCGCGTGGACCACGGGATTTTCGGCTACGCGCAGCCCCATGGGGGATTGAATGAAGCGGTCACCGTCTATCTGCGAGAGCGCCGCGGGGCCACCTTACCGCAGGAGCAAATCATCCACTTGGGCGGGCTCGTCCCGGCGCTCTCCCTCGCCGCCCGCGCGTTCTGCCAGTCCGGCGACGCGGTCATGACCTGCACCCCGGTCTATCCGCCATTCATCGGCGTGCATCACGACGCGCATGTCTCGCTCATCACCGTCGATCACGTGCTAGCCGGAGGGCAGTGGAGCTTCGATTGGGAAGCCATGGAAAACGCCGTCACCCCGGAGACCAAGGTCTTCCTCCTATGCAACCCGCAGAACCCGTTAGGCCGCGTTTTCACCGCCGCGGAGGTCACGAAACTCGCCATCTTCTGCGAGATCCACGACCTGGTGCTCGTCTCGGATGAAATCCACTGCGATCTCATTTTCGACGAGACCGCCAACCCGCATTTCTCCGCGCTCAATCTGCCGGAAAACCTCGCCAAGCGCACCATCACCCTGCTCTCCCCTAGCAAGACCTGGAACATTGCGGGCCTCGGTTACGCCTTTGCCGTCATCCCGGATGACAGTCTCCGCCGGAAATTCTCCGCCGTGCGCGGCCACACGCTCAGCGAGATCAACGCGCTTTCCTACTACGCCGCCGAGGCGGCCTACCGCGACGGCGAGCCGTGGCGGCGCGAGCTGATGGACTACCTCAAAGCCAACCGCGACCTGCTCGTCAATTTCATCACCACCCGTTGCCCCGGCTTGTCGGTGAGCGTCGGCGAGGCCACCTATCTGGCATGGATCGACGCGCGCGGCATGGGTGTGGAGAACCCCGCGCAGCACTTCGAGAAAAGGGCCGGACTCTTTCTATCCGACGGAGCCTATTTCGGCTGGCCCGGCTGGATCCGCTTCAACTTCGGCTGCCCCCGCGCCCGCATGCTCGAAGGCCTGGAAAAAATCGCCGCCGCGCTGTGAGCCGCAATGTGTCCCGACTGTCCCAGTCGGGAGGCACCGATCAGTCCAGATAGGGATTGCCCACTGCTTCCTCGCCGATGGTCGTTCCCGGCCCGTGCCCCGGCAGGACGCGGGTGTCGGCAGGCAAGCTCATGAGGTGGCGCGAGATGCCGTCCAGCAACTGCGTGGTGCTGCCGCCGGGAAGATCCGTCCGGCCGATGGAACCCGCGAAAAGCGTGTCGCCAGAAAACACAACCCCGTGATCCGCCAGATGAAAGGTCACGCTGTCGGGCGAGTGCCCGGGAACGTGGGCGAGGGAGATTTCCAGCCCCGCAATCCGCAGCGGCTCGGTCATGACAAACAGCCGGTCGATCTGATAGGACGTCACCGAGATCGGCAGCCCCCACGAGCGGGCCGCGGATTCCAAGGTGAGATCCCGGGAATAGTCCGCATAAGCGTGTAGCCGGGCGCCCTGCGCCTTGAGCGCCGCGGCGTCGGTGACGTGGTCGTAGTGCTGGTGAGTGAGCAGCACGTCGTCGACACGCACGCCGCGGCGGGAGATCCACTCGGCGATTCCCTCCGGCGCGTCGATGAGGAGATTGCCGTCGGGGGTCTCGACGAGGTAGCCGTTGGTCTGCACCATGCCGCCGGTGTAGAGGGAGATTTTCATGAGCGCGGGAGTTGGAAATTCGTAACAAAAACGCCCCGTCCTAGATGAACGGAGCGCTTTGAAATTTCAAGAGGCTGGATCGGTTACCAGAAGATGAAATAGAGGATCAGAGTGCAGATCACCACACCGATGCCACCCAACTTCGCGATCTTGGAGGATTCCAATGCAATGAGATCGGTGGTGGGCAACACCACCGGCTTGGCGAGTGGTTTCACGAGGGTGATTCCCATCATCACCACGAACACCACG
>ERZ767114.1022-NODE-1022-length-14018-cov-2.673696_pt1 | contig 14018 bp, 12 predicted proteins | sample MGYA00374952_ERZ767114 | MGnify/ENA primary metagenome ERZ767114 (study PRJEB28939, sample SAMN06267156) | marine metagenome | isolation source: Columbia River Estuary | place: USA:Columbia River Estuary, USA | collected 2012-05-05 ...
TATTTACCACACAGACATTCATAATCTTTGATTGGGCCAAAGATACGCGCACAAAACAAACCGTCACGCTCGGGCTTGAACGTCCGGTAATTGATCGTTTCAGGCTTTTTTATCTCGCCGAACGACCATGACAGAATGCGTTCTGGAGAGGCCAGAGACACTTTGATTTCGTCAAACGTTTTGCTAGGTGCCAGCGGGTTGAAAGGGTTGCTTGTCAGTTCCTGGTTCATTTTTCAGATCCTTAAATTAGGGCAGAGGGGAAGGGCTGTGACGGGGTCGACCCCGTCACGTCTCTTCCTCGGCATCCAGGAGTTCCATATTTAGGCCAAGGCCACGGACTTCTTTTACCAGAACGTTAAAGCTCTCTGGTATGCCCGCCTCAAAGTTATCCTCGCCTTTGACGATCGATTCATAGACCTTTGTTCGGCCTGCCACATCATCAGATTTGACCGTCAGCATTTCCTGCAAAGTATAGGCGGCTCCATAGGCTTCGAGGGCCCAGACCTCCATCTCCCCAAAGCGCTGACCACCAAACTGGGCTTTACCACCCAGTGGTTGCTGCGTGACCAGACTGTAAGGTCCGGTGGAACGGGCGTGGATTTTATCATCCACCAAGTGGTGCAGCTTGAGCAGGTATTTTACCCCGACAGTCACAGGACGGGTAAACTGTTCGCCGGTCCGGCCATCGAACAAAATGGATTGTCCCGACTCGCTAAATCCCGCACGGCGCAGTGAATCGTTGACGTCGCCTTCTTTCGCACCATCAAACACCGGAGTTGCAACCGGCACACCTTGCGCAACATTGCCAGCCGCCTCGATCAGCTCGTCTGTATCCAGACCGCTGATGCCCTCGTCATAGACATTATCGCCATAAGCAAGGCGCATCGCCTCGCGCACTGGCGTCAGGTCACCCGAGCGGCGGTATTCTTTGAGAGCCTCGTCGATGTTCAGACCAAGTGCCCGCGCCGCCCAACCCATATGGGTCTCAAGGATCTGCCCCACATTCATCCGTGACGGAACACCCAGCGGGTTAAGGCAGAAATCCACCGGAGTACCATCGGCAAGGAACGGCATGTCCTCCATCGGGACAACGCGGGAAATTACGCCTTTGTTGCCGTGACGGCCGGCCATTTTATCGCCTGGCTGCAGCTTGCGCTTAACCGCAATAAACACCTTGACCATTTTCATCACGCCCGGGGGCAGATCATCACCACGACGGACTTTCTCAACTTTATCCTCAAAGCGGGCATCCATCTGACGCTTCTGAGCTTCATACTGCTCGTTCAGTGCCTCGACAATCTGGGCGTCGGCCTCATCAGCCAGCGCCAGTTGCCACCATTGACCCTTGGACAACATGCCCAAAACATCCTCGGTGATTTCAGAATTAGACCGCACGCCCTTGGGGCCTTTGACGGCAGTTTTGCCAATAATCATGCTGTGCAGACGCGAATAGGTGTTGCGATCCAAGATGACCATTTCGTCATCGCGGTCGCGCGCTAGGCGCTCGACTTCTTCGCGTTCGATCTGCAGTGCGCGCTCGTCTTTTTCAACGCCGTGGCGGTTGAACACACGCACTTCGACAACGGTGCCAAAATCGCCCGGTTTAACCCGCATCGACGTGTCGCGTACATCTGAGGCTTTCTCGCCAAAAATCGCCCGCAACAGCTTTTCTTCCGGGGTCATCGGGCTTTCGCCCTTGGGGGTAATCTTGCCCACCAGAATATCGCCCGGCTCAACATCAGCGCCGATATAGACAATACCCGCCTCATCAAGGTTGCGCAGCGCCTCCTCTCCGACGTTTGGAATATCACGGGTGATTTCCTCTGGTCCCAGCTTGGTGTCACGTGCTGCGACTTCAAACTCTTCGATATGGACCGATGTGAACACATCATCGCGGGCAATGCGCTCGGAAATCAGGATTGAATCCTCATAGTTATAGCCGTTCCAAGGCATAAACGCGACAACCACGTTTTTCCCAAGCGCCAGCTCACCCATATCCGTCGACGGGCCATCAGCAATCACTTCGCCCTTGCCAACCTTGTCACCCACTTTCACCAGCGGACGCTGGTTGATACAAGTGTTCTGGTTCGAGCGTTGGAATTTGCGCAGACGGTAGATATCAACACCAGGGTCACCGGGTTTGAGATCATGGGTTGCACGCACAACAATCCGCTGGGCATCGACCTGATCGATAACACCGGCGCGTTTTGCCATTATAGACGCACCGGAATCCCGGGCGACAACCTCTTCGATGCCGGTTCCGACCAACGGCGCTTCTGCGCGCAGCAAGGGCACCGCCTGACGTTGCATGTTCGACCCCATTAGGGCGCGGTTCGCATCGTCGTTTTCCAAAAACGGAATAAGCGAGGCGGCAACCGATACCAGTTGTTTAGGGCTGACGTCGATTAGGTTGACGCTTTCACGCGGTGACAACGTATAGTCCCCAGATTTGCGGGTTGACACCAGATCGTTGACGAAGTTGCCATCCGCATCGAGCGTTGCGTTGGCCTGTGCAACAGTGTGGCGCATTTCTTCGGTGGCCGACATATAATGCACTTCATCAGTCACTTTGCCATCTGTCACCACCCGGTAAGGTGTTTCGATAAAGCCGTATTTATTCACCCGCGCAAAGGTTGCCAGCGAGTTAATCAGACCAATATTCGGCCCTTCGGGTGTCTCAATCGGACACATGCGACCATAGTGGGTTGCGTGCACATCGCGCACTTCGAACCCGGCACGTTCCCGCGTCAGGCCCCCTGGTCCAAGCGCAGACAAACGCCGTTTGTGAGTGACTTCCGAGAGCGGGTTGGTCTGATCCATGAACTGCGACAATTGTGACGAGCCGAAAAATTCACGCACCGCAGCTGCTGCCGGTTTGGCGTTGATCAGATCTTGCGGCATGACGGTGTCAATTTCGACCGACGACATGCGTTCTTTGATCGCACGCTCCATCCGCAACAAACCCACCCGGTATTGATTTTCCATCAATTCACCCACCGAACGGACGCGACGGTTTCCAAGATGGTCAATATCGTCGATGTCGCCCTGTCCGTCGCGCAATTCGACCAGCGCTTTGATGCACGATACAATATCTTCCTTGCGCAGCGTGCGCACGGTGTCTTCAGCATCCAGTGCCAGGCGCATGTTCATTTTCACCCGACCGACGGTCGACAGATCATAGCGTTCACTGTCAAAGAACAAAGTGTCAAACAGCGCTGAAGCCGCCTCAACGGTGGGCGGTTCGCCCGGGCGCATCACCCGGTAAATATCCATCAGCGAGGTGTCACGGTTGAGGTTTTTATCCATCGCCATCGTATTGCGCATATAAGCGCCAACAGTGATGTTATCGATGTCCAGTACTGGAATGTCAGTGATACCGGCATCCAAAAGTTCTTTCAATGTACCCCCGGTGACATCACCAGCCTTATCCAGTTCCCAAGTCAACTCATCCCCGGCCTCGACATAAATCGCGCCGGTTTCTTCGTTGATGATGTCTTTGGAGACAAACTTGCCAATGATGTGATCAAACGGCACCAAAAGATCCGTGACCGTGCCCTCATCAATGAGTTTTTTCACTGCGCGCGGGGTAACTTTTTTACCCGCTTCAGCAACAACTTCCCCGGTTGCGGCATCGATTAAATCATAGCTGGGGCGTGTACCGCGTACCCGTTTTGGGAAAAATTTGGTGACCCAGCCCTTGCTGGCATCCTGTCGGAACGACACCGTGTCATAATAGGCATCCATAATGCCTTCCTGATCGAGACCCAGCGCATATAGCAAGGTCGTGACAGGCAGCTTGCGACGCCGGTCGATACGGGCATAAACGATGTCCTTGGCGTCAAATTCGAAATCCAACCATGAGCCGCGGTACGGGATAATCCGGCAGGTAAACAGTAATTTTCCCGAGCTGTGGGTCTTGCCGCGGTCGTGATCGAAAAACACCCCCGGCGAGCGGTGCATTTGCGACACAATCACACGTTCGGTGCCATTGACCACGAACGTCCCGTTTGGTGTCATCAGGGGCATGTCGCCCATGAAAACGTCCTGTTCTTTGATGTCTTTGACCGATTTAGCACCGGTTTCTTCATCGACATCAAACACAATCAGTCGCAGCGTCACCTTAAGCGGACCGCTGTAGGTCATGTCACGCTGCTGACATTCCTCGACATCATATTTTGGCTTTTCAAGATCATAGCTGACAAATTCAAGCACACTGGTCTCATTGAAATCCTTGATCGGAAAGACCGACTGAAAAACACCCTTTATACCTTCACCATCCATCGGGATCGGCTGATCTCCGGAAGACAGGAACAATTCATAAGAAGACTTCTGCACTTCAATCAGATTGGGCATCTCCAGGACTTCACGGATTTTGCCATAATATTTGCGCAGACGTTTCTGGCCAAGGAAGCTTTGAGCCATGGTCGGTATCACCTTTCAATTCTCACGGGCTGTGCCTGCTGTCGGGGTTCCAGCACCACATCCCTCCGAGATAACAGATTACGGTCCATTCTTGGCCCTCGTCCCAATGACGGCCTCTCGACACGATAACCTCGTCTTAAAAAACGTCTGCAACGCAGGCCCTTTTTAAGACAGGTCTGGCCGGGCACGGTATTCCGCGCCCAGCCACTATTTTCACATTCGGGTTGCCCCGAAAACGATTACTTAACTTCGATCTCGGCGCCAACTGCTTCCAGCTTGGCTTTGACATCGTCTGCTTCGTCCTTAGAGACTTGTTCTTTGACGGCTTTGCCGCCAGCCTCAACCAATTCTTTGGCCTCTTTGAGACCCAGACCAGTGATGGCACGAACCTCTTTAATGACATTGATTTTCGACTCACCGAAAGATTTCAGGATCACGTCGAATTCAGTCTGCTCTTCTGCAGCTGCGCCACCGGCGTCGGCTGGGCCTGCCATCATGACAGCGCCACCCGCAGCAGGCTCAATGCCATACTCGTCTTTAAGAATAGTTTTCAGTTCTTGTGCTTCAAGAAGCGTCAGTCCAACGATCTCTTCAGCAAGTTTTTTCAGATCAGCCATGTGTGACTCTTTTCCGTTTTTAAGTTGTGTTCCAACGTGCAGGGAGGATCCCCACGCAGATCAATAGTTGCTTATGCCGCTTCGGCCTTCTCTTCCAAGGTCGAAAGGATGCTTGCGATGTTCGAAGCAGGTGCGCCAATGGCCCCGGCAATATTCGATGCAGGTGCGCCGATACAACCAGCGATCGAAGCAATAAGCTCCTCACGCGATGGCATGCTCGACACGGCCTTAACACCGGCCCGGTCCAGACCATTATCACCCATTGCACCGCCGAGAATGTCAAACTTTGAATTCTCTTTGGCAAATTCTTCGGCCACTTTGGCAGCTGCCACTGGGTCCTCAGAATAGGTAAGAACGGTCATACCCGTTAGAAAGTCGGCAACGCTTGCGCATGGCTTACCCTCAAGGGCGATCTTGGCGAGCCTGTTTTTGGCAACGCGAACACCACAGTCTGCTTCGCGCGCGCGCGCTCGCAGGGCCTGCATTTCCGCAACTGTAAGACCGGCGTAGCGGGCAACCACTACAACGCCAGAGCTTTCAAAGATTTGGCCGAGTTCGTCGACCACTTTCTCTTTCTGGGCTCTATCCACAGTTTCACTCCAAATTTGGGGGTTTCCCCCCGGCTCAATTAAACCCTCAAGTACGAGGGCATTCGGGTCCAATAAAAGGGTCCCGAGGCCGCGATCACCCGAAGGTATTACCCCGTCGGAAATCTTGTCTCGTTCCCCATCTCAGGAAGGAATTACCGTGCCTTTCGGCCCAACCCTCCGTCTCGGACAGGACGTAGCGTTTCCGCTCCGCCATCCGCTCCGGGCAAGCCCGGAGCAAATTTTTTATCGCGCGGTGGCCGCTGCGATATCAATCGTCACGCCGGCGCCCATAGTTGAGCTCAGCGAAATTTTAGTCAGGTAGGCACCCTTCGATCCAGATGGCTTGGCCTTCTGCACCGCTTCTACAAATGCGCGGATGTTTTCAACCAGCATCGTCTCGTTAAACGAAGCTTTGCCAACACCAGCATGCACAACGCCACCTTTTTCAGCCCGAAACTGCACTTCGCCACCTTTTGCAGCCTGAACCGCTGCGGCAACATCCATGGTCACAGTGCCAACCTTGGGGTTTGGCATCAAATTGCGCGGGCCCAGAACTTTACCCAAACGGCCAACAACCGGCATCATATCCGGAGTAGCAATACAGCGGTCAAAATCGATGGTGCCACCCTGGACGGTTTCCATCAGGTCTTCGGCGCCCACAATGTCAGCGCCGGCGGCTTGGGCCTCTTCGGCCTTGGGGCCACGGGCAAACACTGCCACCCGAACCGATTTACCGGTGCCGTTCGGCAGACCGATCACGCCGCGAACCATCTGATCTGCATGGCGCGTATCAACGCCCAGGTTCATCGCAATTTCGATGGTTTCGTCAAATTTTGCCGTGGCGTTTGATTTCACCAAAGCCACCGCATCTTCAACAGAGAGGTTTTCTTTGTTTTTCACAGTTTCGCGGATACTGCGGGTGCGTTTTCCAAGATTTGCCATCACTTCACCTCGATGCCCATAGACCGTGCCGAACCAAGGATGATTTGCATCGCCTGCTCAATCGAATTGGCGTTCAGATCCACCATCTTAGCCTCGGCAATTTCCTGCACCTGCGCCACAGAAACCGATCCTGCAGTTTCCCGACCGGGGTTGGATGCGCCGGACTTCAGCTTTGCGGCCTTTTTGAGATAGTAAGACGCAGGCGGCGTCTTGATTTCCATCGTAAAGGATTTGTCCTGATAATAAGTAATCACCGTAGGACAGGGGGCGCCAGCCTCCATTTCTTGCGTCTTAGCATTAAACGCCTTACAGAATTCCATAATATTGATGCCGCGCTGACCCAGCGCCGGGCCCACGGGTGGGGACGGGTTTGCCTGACCAGCAGGCACCTGCAATTTCATCTTACCAACAAGTTTTTTGGCCATGAGGCCTCTCCTTTTTGCCAACATCCCCTAACGCATTAGGGCGACTTTTGTTGTCGTGGTCTGGTCTCGGCACTGCGGCGCCGTCGCCTCCCACGGCTCTCACGTCAGATCTCTTTAGTGACCTGTGTAAACTCAAGCTCGACCGGCGTTTCGCGGCCAAAAATAGATACGGTTACTTTCAGACGCTGATTGTCTTCATCGACCTCTTCGACCATGCCGTCGAAGTCTTCAAACGGCCCGTCGTTCACTTTGACCTTCTCACCAATTTCAAAATGGATCAGAGTACGCGGCGATTCTTCGCCTTCCTGCACCCGGTTCAAAATCGCATTCACCTCGGCATCCCGCATCGGCATCGGCCGACCCTGGGGTCCGAGAAATCCAGTCACGCGATTGATGGAACTAACCAGATGATACCCTTGGTCAGACATTTCCATCCGCACCAAAACGTACCCGGGCATAAAGCGACGCTCGGCAGTCACCTTCTTGCCGCGGCGCACCTCGATCACCTCTTCTGTCGGAACAAGCACCTCTTCGATGTCGTCCTCCAGACCAGCCTCGGCAACAGAAGTTTTGATCTGCTCGGCGATCTTTTTCTCAAAATTCGAGAGAACGCTCACAGAATACCAACGTTTAGCCATTGCCTTGTCTGCCCTTATGTCTCGTCGATTCGCCGACCAACGTTCTGTGCCTTTACGGCTTAAAAACCGTCTCTTAAGGAAAAAAAAGCGGCGCGCAACACGAATCGCCGCACGCCTTCATCCCAGAGTAGTGACGGAATAACGGTATAACCCTAAATATTCAAGCCCATAATCTTCAATCTATCCAATTTTGGACCCGTCATCCGAAGGCTCCCAACACCGTTTGCAAGCCGCCTCGAATTAAAATGTCCACAACTGCGAAAAAAACAGCTGTCACTGCAGACATAACGAACACCATAACGGTGGTCAGCAACACCTCTTTGCGGGTCGGCCATACAACTTTGGCAACCTCGGCGCGGACTTGCTGGATATACTGAACTGGGTTCATGCTGATCATTGGAACGGACTCTTCTAGCGTTACGGACTGGTGGTACTTATGACGCTTAGCAAATAAGTTCAAGGCCGAGGAAACTGAACCGTTGAATTGATATGTGCAGCCGGTCTGCGCCAAACCGGACACCGTGAGGCGACAGTCGTCACGCACCGGCGGTCACATCGGCTGCAGCTTTGGGTCTTCTTTCAGTAAGATGACAAGCGCTATAACACTCAATGCAACGCCAATTAAGATCGGAGCCGGCGGTACTGCATGGCCCAAAACAATCTCCCAGACCAAGACCCAACTGGGCGTGAGGTAAGTATAGGCCATCACTTTCGCAGGCGGCAACCGCAACGAAGCATATTGCATCAAAACAAAGGTGACCGATGTGGCCATGATCGCGACATACACAAGGGTGATCCAAACAATAATTGGCAAATTCGCCCAATCGGTCGCCAGCAGGTCAGACCAGCCGATCCAACACAGCAGCACGGCACCCGCAGCCAAGACACCGAAAGTAAACACCAACACCGGCTCGCCACGATGCAACCGGCGCACCATCGGCGTATAGACGGCATGCGCCAGACACCCCCAGAAAAAGATGCGCTCGCCAAGCCCGATTTGAAACTGCAAAAGCGCCAGCCAGTCAGCGCGAAAAATAACCCACAGCGCTCCTGCCCCCCCAACGGCCAGCGCCAATAAGACACGACGTGACATGGCCTGCTTTAATAATAGATAACCGGCAATTCCGGCCATAATCGGGGTTAACGTAAACACTGCAGATGTCGAAACCGGTGCGCTGGTTTTTAGGCCCTCGAACATCAAGACGAAATAGCACGCCATCATGGCGCCCAGGACTGTATGGCGCCACGGCGCCTGAAAATGCCGAAACGACATCTGCCCCATAACCATGCTGGCCCCCCCGACAATCGCAGCGGCAAAGATAAAGCGGATGCCGTTCAACGCCAGTGGGGAAATAAAATTGGCAGCCATCCCCCCAAGCGAAAAAGATCCCGCAATTAGGGCTGAAAAGCACAGCATAGCAAAATGCGCACGCAGCGCCGCGGTCACAGGCACCATCCCGCTTGCGACATTCGCCACCGTGCTTTTAACAAAGCTGTACAACGGATGTAACGGATGTGATCGAGCTGACGGCGGAACGTCACAACTGGGTCTGTCAAAGCGATGCCGCACCCTTTCCAAATTTGCGCAAGATCGCCGATCCGGGCTGCATGACCTAGCGGAACAACTGAATTTGCAGACTGCCTAGACCGCAGTCCTAGACCAAAACACCGTTATAAGAAAGAGCCACCCCACTACATGCTTAGGAGTGCGTTCAACACCATGATACTCTGCGTTACCTGACGCTTGGATCAGACTTCATCGACTTGTAAATATCGGCTTTATAACCACGAACCAAGATGCTTATGTCATCAAATTTGCTGCCGCTGCGTTACTTTGGGTTCCAAGGCTGCAAATGCTTGGTTTCGGCCTGTTGACAGCAATCATGATCCGACCAGTGCTGGCGTATGCCCTGATCTTTGGCCCAAGCGCTTTCTCAACTGTTAGTATGCTCCTATTTGCAGCGTATATTGCCAATGTTTGCAAAGACCTACTTGTAAATAAGACGGCATCGCATTGACGGTTTGCCGACGCCATTTGTCTTTTGGTGGGCGCGCGCCTACCCAGCGTTTGCGACGCGGACAAATTTATTTTGAACCGTTGCCTTCCGGCCAGAAATCAAACATCTGATTCTTGGAATATCATGCGCCGCAAAAGCCCTCTTCACGTCATCGCGTCACGATGTTATGATCCCCGACAATCAGCGGTTTGGGTGGTCAATCCATAATTTCAGTACCGACAGACCAAACAGTGGTTCGATAAAAACTATTGGCGCAAGCGCATTTTCCAACGAAAGGTCCACGGCTAAGCCCATATTTGGACCCGCAAACCAGGTGCAAGATGAATCAACAACTCTGGACTTTGATACTGTTTTTTATCCTGACAACGCTCGCCCGCGCCGATGATAGCATCGTGATGCGGGTTGACAGCTTTCAATCTGTCAAACAAAGCATCGCAACAGCCCGCATTGCCGACAAATATCCCATAACGATGGGTTTGAAATTCGACGAAATCAGATGTTATGACAATGTTGGGTTTGTCACTGGTTGGTATATTTATGACAAACATCAGCAAAAAATACCGCTCATCGGCCTGTATCACCATGGCTTTTTCGACCTGTTCCAATTCCCGCCCAAACGCCATGCTGCCCTGATGCAAGCACTGCGCGACAAGACATTGCAGACAGAAGACCTTGAAACCGCCCAAGAGTATCTGGAACGGCTGGAAGTCACCCACCCCTGGACGGCCCCGGATGGTCGCGTGACCGACCGGTCAGGCACCTGGAGCAACGGCGACAAAACCCTTGCGATCACCCAGTTTGAATGGAAAGCGCAATTTGCGCCAGAAAATAACTTTGAGCTTGTCATTGAGAAAGCCAACCGCAACCCGCATCGATTGGATCTCTTAGAGGCGATCGGGCAGGCGGGGGAATACCGCATCACCAATGGTAATCTGGCCTGCGCCTTTTTGAAGTTGTCTTTGACACAGATTGCCCCGACAAAAGCCGGATTGAACGTTTTGCTTTCCTTTAGCAGAGAGTCACGGCGCTGCAGTGGCGATGACGGCGGCTATTTTTCCCTGAAACTGGACCACAGCTATCGGATCGTGGCCCGCAATGGCTACATTACATATATATGCGACAAACGCGGAGCCGGGCGAGACGAAAGCGGTGCAGACGCCCGTGGCCAGAGGTATACCGTGGTGGAAGGGCAATATGAAACGCCCCGTAACCCCAGAATGATCGGATCATTTTTCATAAAAAATGCCGCAATCAAAGTCGAGACGCCTTGGCCCGATATGACGCCGTAAACGGAAGGCACACGGTCAGATAATTTGGTGACCGCGCCGGCATTCAAAGCGCTTGGCGGGATATGGAGGCTCAGGCTCAGGCTCAGGCGCGCCTATTCCGGTTTGCCCCACAGCTGAAGCCAAAAGTACGGCGCGTGATTATAACTTTCACTGCGGGCCCATCCCGCATCGGCCAATGGCTCTTGAAAATCCTCCAACCGCAGCCCCGCTTGTAAAGCCTCGCGCATATATTGCGATACAGGCCGGTGCCAGTTTTTGATTTTCACCCCGCGCCATTTGGCCCAGTACCAATGCGGGGTCAAGTAATTGGCCACTGTCATTGTGCTGTGGCCCTGCTTATTGCGGACAACCCCGCGTCCCTTGGTTTGGGCCGCGGTAACCCAGCTGTTCAGATTTGCAATCAAGACATACCCGCCGGGTCGCACAACCCGTGCCATCTCGGCGATCGCAGCGGCATTGTCTGGGATATCAATCAAGCTGAGATAGCTGACCACCATATCAAAATCGCGATCCTCAAAAGGCATATCTTCTGCCCTGCCTTGCGCATACTGTGCTCCACCCAATTTACGCGCCTCACTTAACAGCCGCGCGGTTGGATCCAGGCCCACCACCTGCGGTACAGTCTCTGATATCATCCGGCAAAACCGCCCCTCACCACAACCTACATCCAGCACCCGTCTCGCACCACTGGCGTGCACCGCGGCAAGCATTGGGCGATCCAGCACCGCGACACGGCTGAAATCACCCCCGGTTTTCAGACTTTCAATCCACGCCTCGGCAGAGGCATCCCAATCGCTTTGCACATCCAAATTCCTTGACACTCAATACCTACAACTGTAACAGACGCGGCATCACAACGGAAGTTCTGCGCTTCCGGTCCTGTCGCTATTGCAAGGATCGCCCCCCGTCAGCGAGGTTTCGCCCACGGGGGCCATTGCTTTTGGACAGGGCTTACCAGATCGAAAACCACGCTTGGTCGCAAGGCAAAATGGCAAAAAGGAGCGTTACGCATGTTTGAGAATCTCTCCGAACGTCTGTCCGGCGTTTTTGACCGGCTGACCAAACAGGGCGCTCTGTCGGACGATGACGTCAAAACTGCGCTGCGCGAAGTGCGGGTCGCCCTGCTTGAGGCCGACGTTTCGCTTTCGGTTGCGCGTGATTTTGTCAAAGCCGTCAGGATAAGGCCACCGGTCAGGCGGTCACAAAATCGGTTACTCCCGGACAGCAAGTCGTAAAGATCGTCCATGACGAACTGGTGCATGTACTGGCTGGCGAAGGCACCCCCGGCGCGTTGAAAATCGATAACCCACCCGCGCCAATCCTGATGGTCGGTCTGCAGGGCTCGGGCAAAACAACCACCACCGCGAAACTGGCCAAACGCCTAAGCGAAAAAGACGGCAAACGGGTGCTGATGGCGTCGCTTGATGTCAACCGCCCGGCCGCGATGGAGCAATTGAAAATTCTTGGCACCCAGATCGGTGTCGACACTTTGCCGATTGTTAAAGGCGAAGATCCTGTGGCCATAGCCAAACGCGCCAAAACCCAAGCGTCGCTTGGCGGTTATGATGTCTATATCTTGGATACCGCTGGCCGGCTGCATATCGACACCGATTTGATCGCACAGGCCGCCGCCGTGCGCGATATCGCCAACCCGCGCGAAACGCTGCTGGTGGTCGACGGGTTGACCGGTCAGGACGCAGTCAATGTCGCGACTGAGTTTGACGATAAAATTGGCGTCACTGGCGTTGTCCTGACGCGGATGGATGGCGACGGACGCGGGGGGGCGGCGCTGTCGATGCGCGCGGTCACCGGCACACCGATCAAGTTTGTCGGCTTGGGCGAAAAGATGGACGCGCTTGAGACCTTTGAGCCCGAGCGCGTCGCCGGCCGTATTCTTGGCATGGGCGATATCGTAGCGCTGGTTGAAAAGGCACAAGACACCATCGAGGCCCAGCAGGCCGAGCGGATGATGAAACGGTTCCAAAAAGGTCAGTTCAATATGAATGATCTTAAATCACAGCTCGAACAAATGATGAAAATGGGCGGTTTGGAAAACATCATGGGCATGATGCCCGGGATGGGAAAAATGGCCAAACAGGCCTCAGCCGCCGGAATGGATGACAAGGTCTTTAAGCAACAGATTGCGCTTATTCAGTCGATGACAAAGAAAGAACGCGCCAACCCGCAGATACTGCAAGCCAGCCGTAAACGCCGCATCGCCAAAGGTGCAGGGATGGAAGTCAGCGAGTTGAACAAGCTGTTGAAAATGCAGCGGCAGATGGGCGACATGATGAAGAAAATGGGCAAGGGCGGCATGCTGAAACAAGCCATGAAAGGCATGTTCGGCAAAGGCGGTGGAATGCCAGACGGCATGCCCGACATGAACGACCCAAAGGCGATGGCAGAAGCAGCAAAAGTGTTAGAATCATTGAGCATTGACTTTGATTTAACGGTAGTATCTGCTCACCGAACTCCCGATAGAATGTACACCTATGCTAAAGAAGCACATAGCAAAGGATATAAATGCATAATAGCTGGAGCAGGTGGAGCTGCTCACTTACCTGGAATGACTGCTTCTTTGACCCCACTACCTGTTATAGGAGTGCCAGTTAAGTCAAGTAATTCTATTGATGGATGGGACAGCATATTATCTATACTTCAAATGCCTGGTGGCGTTCCTGTTGCAACAGTTGCATTGAATGGAGCAAAAAATGCTGGGATTTTGGCAGCTCAAATTATTGGAAGTGCCGATAAAGAAGTCCAGAAAACTATAATTGAGTATAAGGAATCACTAAAGTCCAAAGTTATTGATTCAGCAAAAAATATAAACTAAAAACTGTTCCCTACTTTTGAAAAATATCCTTAATACTACGTTCAATACAGAACACCAAAGCGCACCTTTTGATCTTATAAAAACTGAAAATTATATACCTGCTATTGAGCTAGAGATAGAAAGAACACTTGCTGAAATCTCTACTGCTAGATCCACAACTTTGATACAGGCCGCTAAATCTTCAGTAGGTGATTGGCATTGCACTAAGCGCTGTATATCTTTAATCGCAGATGCGCTCATGGGT
>ERZ767114.1027-NODE-1027-length-13958-cov-3.677761_pt1 | contig 13958 bp, 7 predicted proteins | sample MGYA00374952_ERZ767114 | MGnify/ENA primary metagenome ERZ767114 (study PRJEB28939, sample SAMN06267156) | marine metagenome | isolation source: Columbia River Estuary | place: USA:Columbia River Estuary, USA | collected 2012-05-05 ...
TCAAGGATAATTTTTCCAATGTGAATTCATCAGACATCACTTTCCTCATACGTTACGATAGCATCTATTGAAGAATCGATAGAACTCGAAGCTGCAATGTAATCATTTACATTTAAAACTAAGGTGTTTGTATTGCTAACATTTACATGCTGTCCGCCTGCTGCTAGTACTCCGTTCTTTGCTAAATAAATGCTTGTATTTGCAGAAGCATTATAGTATCTTAAATTAAAAGTTATTTCGCTATCTGCAGTATTTGAAATACTAAATCGTGATATAGTACTTTTTTTGCTTGTAGGACAAGTATATAGTACTTGTTCTGTTGTTCCTGTGTTTTGTATTATTTTTGTTATCATGCTGTGTCTACTCCTTCTACGTCAAATATTAAAAATGCGTATTTTATTTCTAGTGGGGATATTGTTTCGGTTTCTTCTAAAACATTATCCAGTTCTGCAGTTTTTTCTCCTCCTGCAAAGTTATTATAAATCTTTAGAGTTGTGGTTGTTACTTCAAACCATACTCCCCCTTTAAAAAACGAATCAAATTCTTGTGTATTACTTCCAAATTCTGTATCATAATCAAATTCATCGTAGTAGAAATGCATCGCAGGGTACATTTTAGTAGCAACTCCACTAGTTACGTCTGTTGAAAAACACCACTGAACAATTACAAAAGGTTTATAACCTAAGTTATGTGTTATAGTTGTAAAAGTATCTCCTTTTAAAGTATCTGTTCGTGTTGAAGGAAGCCCTAAAGTTCCTTGACCATGAAATTTAAGCGGTAAACTCCCAATTCCTACTCTACTATCAAATAGTAAATTGTCTCCATTTGTAAGAGTTCCTGAATCATTCACAACATCTGTACCTGATTTAGATACAAACAACCCATAATCTGATCCTGCTTTTCCTAGTACTAATCTTCTTGCCATTATGCGTATCCTCTTAAAACTATATAATTTACAGTAGTAGTAGTCGGTGTATTGTTTCCTGTAGTATTTGAACCAAATACACTATATCCAAAGCTTGATACTGTTGGATAAGTATTCGGAACATGTAATAGAAAAGATGTTGTACTTACACTTGTTAGTTCTATATAGTTTCCATCTGCATAAATAATAACTACAGCATTTGGAATTTCAATCCCTGTTGAAGTAAACGGAATTGGATCATTAGTTACTCCTCTTGCTACATCTATAGTTCCTTTTTTAATAACTTGTGTGTATCCTTTTTCTCTACTATCAAAAATCATAAGATCATTATTGCATAGATTACCTGAATTATCTACAACATCTACACCTATTTTAGAAATAAAAAGTCCATAGTCTGAGCCGCCTTTTCCTAATAATACTCGTCTGCTCATTCTCCGTCCCCCCATAATGCTATATAGTATGCTTCTTTTTCATCTAATTTTGTTTTTGTTGCGTTCATATTTATTGTGCCATCTTCATTTATAATTGCCGGCACTTCTATAAAATAAGCCTCTGTGGTTTTTTGTGCGAGTTGTACTGTTCCGTCTAATCGTATAATCATGTGAATACCAAGTATCTATTGCCACTTGTTGAGGTATAATCTGCTGGTAATTCCCAAGAAGTTGAACCTGTAAAAAATGGATTAGCATGTGTGCAACTAGTTCGAGCAACTGTTGCAAGTAAAGTCCCAGAAGCACTTGTCCCATTATATATTTTTAAAGTTGTCCACCCAGTATTTGAAAAGACTCCACTTACCCAAAAGAAAGTGTTTGTACTACTTTGTGGTACATCATAAAATCTCCAAGCAGGAGTTCCTGTAAATAAGTCACAACTTGTATCTGTTGTACTACCATGAAAGGCAAAAAATCCACTATATCCAGATCCAGTATTACCACCTCCCATTGTTATACCTACTTCCCATAAATTTGAAGCTGCGGCAACTTGAGGTACATTAAAAGTTTTACTAGAAGGGGAGCCTCCTTGACTTGTTGTTGCTGAAACAGTTATTGTTCCAGTACGAGCACTTCCTGAATTTGATGCGACTGTTCCTGTAACGGTTCCTATACTACTAATTGCTACACTTGACAACATAGAGCTTGGATTGGTAGTTGCACTTGCCGATAAAGAAACAGTTCCATATGTAGAGCCTGAAAATATATTCATATAACTTTGTGTTCCTGACGAAGCATTACTTATTGTGCCTCCAGAAGCAGAAACACTGGAAGTATTCGAATATGTTCCTATAACAAAAAGAGGCGGAACAAATTCAGTTACTGAGATAGCACTTGAAGCTCCTGCTTCTGCAGTTCTTCTTGCATAGTATGTTACAGTAGTATTTCTTGTTTGAGTAAATGTTGTTCCTGTTCCCCAATTACTATTATCATTTGAAAATTGTAGTGTTCCTGAGCCTCCACTTGCAGCACAAGTTACAGTTTCTGTATTATTATTACTGTTTGTAGACTGTGTTGCAGTCATGCTTGTAGGCGCACTTGCAGTTACTGACGCTCTTGTTGTAACGGTTTGGTTAATTGTCGTACTTCCTATAGTTACGCTTGGATTTGTTGCTGTTGCAAAAGAACTACTTGCAGTAGACCGAATTGTTACTGTTTGACCATTTGTTACGGTTCCTGAAGATACAAAGCTACCTCCTGCAATACTTACAGTACAACCACTTACACTCACAGATAACCCCACATTTATTCCGCCAACTGTAATTGCATTTGAAGTAACTGTCGCACTTGGTTCTTGTTCTGTGGCATTTGTAAAGTCACTCGGATTAAAAGTAGGTGTATTATCTGTTGCTGTTGTAACAACAAATGTTCTTGTTGTAGTCCCTACAGTAATATTAGCAGATGTAGTATTTCCTCCACTTCCTGAAGCATTTAGTGAGAAAGTAATTGTTGTACCATTTACACCACTACTTGCACTAACTGATCCTGCTGAAGTTGAAACAGATGCTGTATCTCCAGTTCCTAGTCCTGCTATTGTATATTGTGCTGTGCCTGCTGCTCCGCTTGCTGCAGTTGCTGTTAAGTTATTAAATCCTGAAGGAGTATTATCGACAGCTGCTGATGCGTGTACATGGTTTGTTCCCGTTGTTGTTGATACTAAATTACTTTGTTTTGCAAAATAGTATCTTGTTGTACCTCGAGGATGACTAAAACTATTTGAACTTTGAAAACTTAAGCTTGACGCTGAGTTTGAACTTCCTTGTGCATAAGTAATTGTTCCTGAATTGTTTGTACCGTTTGAAGCAGCTACAGCAACAGTATCATTTGTGTTATCTCTTGCAGTTCGTGAAGTTCCAGTAATTGTTGGAGCAGAGGCAGTACCTCCACCGCCTGAAGAACCTCCTTCTCCTGAATTTGTTCCTGTTAGTACAGAGTTACCAAAAAGAGTTGCATTATTTGTCATTTTTCCAAATTGACAAGGTATTCCAAGTATCTGTACTTTTACATCTCCATCACTTGATGCACGAGATCGTGCTGCAAAGAAAGGATAAGTCCCATCGCCTTCCCCCGGACGAGGGTCTGTCATACCATCAATATCTACAAAATAAGGAATGACTTTATTTTTTGTTGTACCACTAGAGTTAAGAGAAAATTGAAACATTCCTCCACCTGCGGCAGTATTTAGAGCATTAACAATTCTACCTCTTATATTGCCCCCTGAAGCGCCACCTGAACCGTATTGTTCATCAAATCTTGCTTGTGGATAAAATGCTCCTTTTTCTGAAATAATAAAAGCAGGTATATATGCATTACCACTAGAATCTGAAGTAGTAGGTAAATCTACACCTGAAGTTGTCATAGATGTATAAGTTGAGTTTGAACGAATTACTCCCGCACGATACATTTCAGAGTTGAACAAGTAATCTCGGTCATTGATTGTATCGTCAATTACATCAACACTCGGTTTGGAAACTTTCAGAACGTAGTTGCTACCTTCTTTTCCTAATAATACACGCTTAGCCATTATGAAGCGTCCGAAATAATAATTTGTTGAGTATGGGAATTTATATCAATAGAACTATTTGGCCCAGCAGCTGATGTAGTTGTATTCGTTTCTGCCTGCAATTTTCCGCTTGATGTTAGTAGTATTCTTCCCCCTTGCACATTTGTAGTTCCAAAAACCAAAGCATTTTGCCCTGCCATATAAGCACTTGTTATTCCTAATCCACTTGTTGATAAAGTGACAGCAGTTCCTGTAGGAGTGAAAGTACTTCCATCAGGTAATGTTAAATTTACAAAAGTAGGAGAATTTGTTAAGTCAAGGTAGGAACCACTGAATAATGTTGGTTTTCCTGTTAGAGTAGAATAAGCGCCATCAAAAGTACTTACACCATCTCCACTCGTAAATGTCATTGTATTTGCTTTAATTGTAAGAGTTTCTTCAGAAACATCGAATTTAATAAAGCTATTTGAATCGCCTACATGAAAATCTCCTGTGCCGTCCATGTAAAGACCGCCATCAGTATCTGTAAATGCTGATTTATTTGTTGAATAAAATTTACCACTACTTCCAAGAACCATATTGCTACCAACATTTAGATTATTTGTTAGTGTTGTGTTTGCTGTTAATTTATTTGCTGATAGAGTTCCATCTACAATTACTGATCCATCAAAAGTTTCTACAACTAAAGAGCTGAAGTCTGAGGCCTGTAAAGAAGATGCTGCTGTTACTCTGTTTCCTGTATATACTCTTGTTCCTGCTTTACTCGCAGAGTTATCTGTAACGGTAATTCTATCATTTGATACTATATCATTATCTTCTGAAGCTGCAATAATTGCTGTACCAACAGCAACTGCGTCAGCATTTGAGAAGTTACCGTCAGCAAAGTTAGATGCATTTGTTGCACTAATTGCTGAAGTAGTACTCTCTTCAAAAGTAAAGATACTACCTCCTCTTTGTCCTCCTCCAACTGTTTTTGTTAAAGATATTATCTGTGTAGTGAGTAGTGAGCCATCAGAATTATCCAAGATTGGTACTGTTATACTTCCTTCTTGGTTACTTGAACCTGTGCCTGAAAGTATGTTTGAACTTCCTGTAATTGTAATAACACCCGAGCTTGAAACTGCAGAAACAACATTATCATTAACTACTGTTCCATATCTAAAAGTATTGTCTCCATACGGAGAAGTGCCGTCATAAGTAAATGCTGTTGTTCCTTCTCTTACATTAAACTCACAAGAAAAACTTGTTGCACTTGCAGCACCTGCTGCATCTCCTACAAAGTTATGTGTTCCATTTGTAGGTATAATTGATAGACCATTTGCTCCAACTACTCCGTCTGTTACTACAGCAAAATGCTGGAATCTAGTTAGTACTATACTTGAGCCTACTCCGTTTTTAACAGTAATTGTATAAGTTATAACAGGCGTGTCATTTGTTGGGTTGCTGTGTTGTGCAAATCGAACTATTGTAGCATTTCCACTACCATCGTTTACTACACTTGCGCTTCCTGCTGTTATATTCGATGCGGATGCAGAAACTCTAAATGTATTATTTGCTTGTGCACCATCTTGGTCTGCAACTAATATGCTTTCACCTAGTAATACTTGGATGTCTGTTCCTGACCCTGTAAGATTTATTGAGCCTGAAGCGGTCTGCTGTAGAGTCATACTTGGATTTGTAATTGTAACTGTTATAGCGGCTGCTTGTAGGGCTACACCTGCGACTCCACCTGTAGAGCTTGCCGGGAAGTAAGATGAAAATACATTTCCTTTTGATTTTGATTTTCTTTTTCTGATAGTTCTTTTATGTCTTATCCAGTAGTATTTAGCTGCTTCTGCTCCAATTGAATGAGAGAAGGTTGTTTCATCATCTGCTTCTCCTACTTTTACAGCACTAGAATGTGATCTGTCATTTACATCTGATGCCCATATTTCTGTGCAGTCTGTGGCTTCTACAAAAGTGCTCGCTCTTGTCCAATTTAATACTGTTGTTCCAAATTTATCTGTAGTTGCTGTAAGGGCTGTAGGAGCTCCTGGTGCTCCAGTTTGTGCTGTGCCAGGTAGTTCAGTATTTGTAACTGCGGTTGCTCTAGCATTAGAAATGACATACATATCATCATTATACTCTACGGCTGATATTCTTACTAAGCAGTCAGGTTGTATATCTAAGTCTACGATTCGGAATAATTTATCGTTCCATCCAAATCTATCATAATCTATTTTTAAAACTTGTCCAGCTTTCATTAATATACCTTTTGGCATAGTTGTAAAGTTAATTGCCAGTGGGAAGCGTGATTCTCTTAAGAATTTTTCTGCATTTATTCTGCCATTCCAATAATTTGTTATTCCACTAAATTTTACGTTTCCTGTTTTTACAACATTTCTATCTGCTTTTACGAAAGTTGAGTTGTAGAAAGATACAGAAGTATTTGACCATTTATTTCCTGGGTCGCTTATACTTGCATTAACAGTATTAAAACTTTTTCTACTTGGATCATCTGTTACATTCAGATTACCAATAATATCAGATTGTGTTATATGGTATACACCATTATCAGCAGGTACATTTTCCTGAGCCTCAACTTCCAACTCATACCGCCCATTAGAATATGATAACATACCATTATAGTGTTCTAAAATACTATTTGTGTTTTCAAATAAAGAGTTTGTAGTTTCTAATATACTGTTCATTTGATGACGAGTTACCCACCTTTGATTATCGTGAGCCCACCCAATCCATCTCCAATATTTAACAAAATCAGCACTATATAAAGAATGTTTTTCTACAAACTTTTTGTAAAAACTTGTTAGAGTTGTTCCTGTTGCTCCTGTCTTAAAGAAAGTTACAGTATTAATATAGGTTGTTCCTTGAGGGTCAGCATTAGTAGGTTTTGTTGCAATATACCCTGCTGAAGTCACTCTGAAAATATTTCCATCTGCCTCTGTGTAAATAATATCTCCGACTTCATAGTAAGACCAGTTATTCCATAGTCGTTGAAATTGTCCATGTACATCTTCTAATAATACTTGAGTATGTGTGCTTGTAGCTGTTACTGATTTTACTGTTCCTCGTGCTATTACATTACCGCTACTTGCTCCATTGTGAGTATGAAAATACTCATCTCCTACAGTAGGAGCAGAAGTTACAGACAAAGTTATGTTTGATCGTGAATCACAAGTTCTTGCTGCATTATTAAATGTTTCTAGTGATATATCATTGAGTGTTAACCCTTTTCCATAAGTTTTTGCAAGAAGATAGTCTAAAGTATGCATTGCTGGGTTATTACCTGAACGTAAATCTTTAGCTCTACCTGAAATATTGTAACCACTTGAGGTATTTGGATGATCTACAAAATTAGAACGCAATGTTGCTACTTTTGTTGTTCCATTATAATCAGTAATTGTTCGTTTTTGGCCTACGCCTGTGCCTGAAGTTATCTCTATGATTTGGTTGTTGTAGAAATTATCAGTAGTTGAAGCGGAACTTGGAAGCTGTAAAGTACGACTTGCAATCACTCTTCCAGATGAAATTGTATCGCTACCAGAGAGCCCATTGACATAAATGTCTAATGTAACAACTTGACTCGAATACGTTCCCTTTATGGTATTATTTTCAATATTTGTAAATTGTCCATTTCCTGTTCCAACTATTTTAAATTCAGTCACTCCACTCAAAGATGTGTCCGCCATTGTTAATTTTAACTTACCATCATTATCGCCAGAGTTGTGTCTACCAACAGAACTAATAGTTGAGCCTTGGTTTGGTAATGTAGCAGTTAAATCAGTATGATTAAAAGTAAGCATATGCCAAGTATTATTACTTGCGTCTTTTGCATAGAATTGAGTATGTTCGGGAACATCATCTACATATGGAAAATTTGTTGTATGAAAAGGCTTATCTCCAAAACGTATCGCATCTATCATGTCCCCTGTTTCTGGATTTGATATTTTATATACATCTTTTATTGTAGTTGTGTTTAAGGCAGTATCGTCACTTGTTCTGTAAAAAGTTACTGATTCTCCTTCTATAAAGTTAGAAGCTGCTTCACTTGAGTGCAATAAGTCATCATGTCTATACTTAAAATCATAGTTATAGTTCTCGTATATTTTTCCTTTTACAACAAATTCTAGCTCTGGTATATCTGAAGCTTCTTCGGTAACTTTAATCTCCGCCACAACATATGTAGTATCTAGTAGTCTATGATTTGGTGACCAGTATTCTTCTCCGCTAGTAAAGTAGTCTGCTTGTCGTTTGAATTTAGTGGTTGTAGCAATTTCAATAAGTTTAGAGTTAGCTTCTTGGTCGAATCTTCCCGAATGAAACCAAAGTTTTATATCTTGAGGATTTTCTATTTTAAATTGTTGACCATTACGGATACCAACATCACTAGTATTTCCACCACTAATAGATACTTTATTCCCCAGATCTTGATAGTTGGTTACTGTAGATGCCCATTCGCCCATTGTATGTGCATAGTTGTCATATTTGCCCCCAGCATTTACATGACGAGGCTCTCGATAAAATTGTGATTGTGCTCCTGCGGGGTATGAGTTAATACTTGATGTTACAGCAACTGTGCCTGATAAAGTTTCTCCTTTATCCGCTCGACCTGCACATAGTACTGGGCTACTTGGTTCACTAACAGAGGTATTTCTATCGTTAAAGTCTGATTTGTTTAAACAAATTAAAGGCTGACCATCTACATAAATATCATAAAGGGCTTCTATTTCTCCTTCACAAATTGCATAAACGACATAAATAGTGTCAGGGTCACCAAAAGGTGTATCCGCAAAAACAGGAATACCTGGAATTTTGCGAACTCCATATACAACAGGTAAGTATTTTGCAGACATTTCAACTGCAAGTTTTACATCTCTATCTCGAGATTTCTCTTCCATTGACATTTTTACTTTTTTCTTAACCCCAAAAAGTCCATGACTTGAAGTAGTTAATTTAGGCTCAAAATACTTTTCTTGATAAGTTGCTAATACATTTACACTAGTATCACCATGCATGAACCCCATGTCATCTGCATAGTCAGGTTTAAGTGTTGCATCTCTTTGCGGGTTACCCTCTGTAGTAAGTGCTCTGTGTGTTTCATCGGAAGTCATTCTTCCTTGTATTCTACTAAAATCTGCCCAATGACTATTAAGTGTCCATGTTACTCGGCTAGATTTTGAAGGGTCTTCATTTATGTTTGTTTTTGTTATTAATCCTTTAAAAATAAGAATACTAGCATTTCCTTTTAGTTCTCCAGTCTCTGGATCAATAAATACTTTATGTACTTCTACATTTTTATTGAGAAAGCTAGGGTTTGCTAAGTCTGTGCCTCGTGCAATAAGAGGCCCACGTATTTCTTCAGACTCTAGTGATATTGTATAAAGTTCCCCTGTGGAGTTCGTACTAAAAGAGTCATCTAAGGTTTCAATTGTAATATTTTGATTTGAATTAGTGAAACCTGTAATTAAGTATGTTTTATTGTGGTTTGATCCTACGCCATCATTTGCTTCTAGTTTTATTTTGTCGCCTTCTTTAAACCCTTCTTCTACGAAATCTATATTAGTAGAACAAGTAATTGTGGAACTAGAGAAAGTTAAGTTACCGACTACTGAAGTGCCGAGTACCTCTGCTGCTATTGTAAGAGTCATGTTTGAGGCTTTTGCCTGCATACTCTCTTTATACCCTGTTACATTTAATAGTTTATTTGCTCTGTATATTTGAGAACCATTTGCACTTCCAGAATCATTTGTTGACCCATCATTAAAACTTATATCTCTTGCTCCATCAGTAAGATATACAAATTTATTTGCATTTGTAGAAAAACTATTATTTGCATCAGGAAGTTGTGGGCGTTCAAATTTTACAAGATGTGCGTATTCAAACGGCTCATTATTTATAAGCGTTGTACGAATTGTAGAATTGACGGAACGTTCAGTAGGCATTAGGGTTGAGCCTCCTCTAAGCTAAGTGAAAAACTATATAGGTTATTTGTTCCTAAAGAGTACTCTCTAACATCAGAGGATTGCATAACTCTTACGAGTGGGGAAACAAAATTAAGTGTGCTATCATTTGCTACACTATATACTAAATTTGGTTGACAATATATTCTGTATTGATCTGCAGAAGGTTGTGACTCTCCTGAATAATAGTCTGAGTTTGTTTGAACTCTTGTAACTGTATAAAGTTTTGTATGATTACTATTTGCGCTGTCTGTAATTGTAAAAGTATCTCCTCTTTTTGGGGTACCTGTTAATGAAGAATGATCTGCTAGAAAGTTATCTTTTCCAGCTGCGTATGCTCCGTCAACAGTAAGTGTTCCGGAATATGTTGAATCTTGTGCATCTGCATACTGTGGAAGAGAAACAAAGAAAGGTTTTAATCTACCTTTTTTCTCTGATAAGAAAGAATACACTGGTTCAAACTGAGCACGAGTAAGTGGATTATAAGTAATTGCTATATTTAACTTTTCTCCAACTATACTGCGACTGACAACTCTACCGCTGTTTGTTCGAGACATCATAGTAGGTTGCTCTTTTGTAAAAGTTACAGAGGCAAAGCCTGGCCCATAATTGGCGGCTGAATTTGTATTTTGTCCTGCTTCATCTATTCCATAAGCAGGATCTGGTAATCTGTTTGCAAAAGCACTGAAAGCTCCCATTATCCGTCTCCTCCATACCCAACATTTACATCAGGTAAAAAATCTTGTCCATAGGAGTTAGCGGCATCTCTTATTGCTCCGACTACTGCTCCTTGATTGTTTGTTAATACTTCTTGTACGCTTGCTCCGTCGAGTGCACTTACATTGAAAGTTAAGTTCATATTTTTTGACCCACCTAACTCATAGTTAGGTATTACTTCGTTAGGAGTTACAATTTCTGGTCCTCTTTCTCCAACGATTATTCCACCATCTGCGTACCCTTTTCTTCCCATTGCGGCACCTATAAAGTTATTTGCATTAGAACCTACACCCATTCCACCCCGTAAGTAGCCGAGTTCTCCCGAAGAAGCTCCTTTTGAAACATCTACTTTATTACTACGTTTTCCTCCTACTGAAATACTAGAAGGTTTAGCTACTGCTCCTTCTGGGCTCGATCCACCTCCTCCAAAGGTTTGACTTCGTATTCCTTTAATTTGTGCAGCTGTTTGGGCTATAGCAAAAGCACCCATTGCTAAACCAACAGGTATGAAAGGCTGAGTAGCAAAACCACTTTGAATTGCTACAAACCCATCTATAATTGCGTTTGCAAGTTGTACTTTCTTTTTCTGTTCAAAAGCTTTTCTTTGTATTGCTACTTTCTTTTTCTCCATAGCGTCTATTTTTGCCATAGATTCTTTTGATTTTCCGTCTCGTTTTTTCTCTGCTGCAATTTGTTTATCAATAGCGGCTTCTTGAGCGGCGGATTGTGTTGACATTATATCACCAATAGCACTAAACACAGATTTTGCTGCTCCAATTTTTTCTGCATTAGTGGAAGCACTATTACCCATTATGGAGAAGGCATTTCCTATTGTTTGAGCTCCTTGACTTAACGCTCCTATTGCTGCACCTTCAGGTCCAAGATCTTCCAAGCTTTTCTTAAACCCTTCTACTTGTACTTGTGCTAACTGCCAGAATTCTGCACTTGTAATATTTTTACCGCCCTCTCCTGCAGTACTTGTTGCAGCTTGTATTGCTGTTTGCATGCCTGAAAGAACATCTCCATCTGCTGCAGTTTCTATTCCGGCCTTAAATCCTTCTGCAATCGTAATTTTAATACCGTCTGATATATTTGAAAACTCTTGGTTTAAAGCGTTTGTTGCTAATTTTTGAGTATTCTCTGTAGCAGTATCCATAGCTGTTCTATCAAATTTTATTGTATCTGTAAATTGTGCCTCGGTTATTTTTCCTTCCATTAATAAACGTGCTTGTTTAGAATTTTCTAATCTTATTTCTGTATTTATTTTTTTAATTTCTTGTTCTAATATTGCTGTTCGGGCTTTCTGTAATCCTGCTTCTGCATCTATAATTGCTTGTCTTGAGGTTTTTTCTGCCGCTAATCCTTCTTGTCTTTTTTCTGCTGCTTTAATATCAAGCGAAGAAGAAGATGCTGCACTTAATTCTGTGCTACCTGTTACTCCAAACTGTCTTACTTGTTCTGCAAGTTTTGCTCCTTTTGCTTGCAAGTCAAGAAGCTTTTTGCGAGTTTCTATTTCTTTGAGTAATGCATTATTGGTTGCTATTGCTGCTTGGTGTTCTTCTCCTGCAAGTGCGATTTTTTCTTCTAATGCTAATTTAGCTTCTTCATTTCCGATATTTCTTAGACCGTTTAAGTTTGTAATTTCAATTCCGTTTGCAATTGTTAATGCTCTTTGTTCTTCTAATGTTTTGTTTTGAAATTCTTTTAAAGTTATTGCTTCTCCATATAACTTACCTTCTTTATCTACTAATTGTATATTTTCAAATTGTTGCTTAACAATATCATGCCCAGCTTTCATACTTTCTTTTTTAAATTCAAAATTTCGTTTTTGTAATTGAAGTTCTAGACCTATTGTTTTGTTCTGAATATTTTGAAAGTTTTTCATGAAACCGAGAATTTTTTTCTGTTTTTCCAGTATATTCTTTCTTTCTATTTCTGCAGTTTGCATATCCATGATGACCTTAAAAGCTGCTTTATATTCTTTTGTTTGTCCGCCTAATTCTTTAGTAATCTTATCTAATTTTGCTTGTTGGTCTTTTAAGTCTGCTTCACTTGCTCCTTTTGCTCGCAGATCTCTTAATGCTTGTTCTTCTCTTTTTACTGCTTTAAGATTATTTTGAAAGTCTTTACCAACAAGTCTTGCAATGTTTGGACCTGTTTCAGTAAACGCTCTTCCAATTGCAAGTGTTGCGTCTACTCCTGCATTTGCTGCTTGTTCAAAAGCAAAATCTGATTCTGTCACAATTGCTTGCATCGATAAACTTATAGCATCAGCACCAGTTTTTGGTGTTAAAGCTCGAAGAAAGTTTCCTGCATTTTTTTCTGCATCTTTTAATGTTTGAGATACACTTTGAAAAGATTTACCAAGATTTTGTGTTACTTTATCTGCGTTATCTAGAGCTCTTGCGAATTCGTTTTGTAATGCATCTGCTCCTTCTTCTATAAGTTCAGGGGTTAGTTTAAATTGTTGTTGTAATATTGCGGTTCTTTCAGGAATATCTTCTTTAAGTACTCCCATAAAAGTTTTAAGTTCAGCACTATCTTTGATTTGAAAAATTGAAGATAGAAGTCCTTTCTTATTTGCAAAGTCATTAAATGTACTTTCATCTATAAAATCTTCTGCTGTTGCTTTTTCTAATTCTTTAAAAGGATTTATAGCTTTTGAACTAACAGTATTTGCTGCTATATTCATTCCTGATCCTCTTGTTTGAAACAACTTGCTTCGATCGACTGTTGTTGGATTTTGTGTTAAAGCAGTATCAGCAGCTTTGTCAGCTTGTTCTTTACTTAATCCTAAACTAATAGGCGAACCTTTTGGACGGCTTTTATTTGCCTCATCTCTTAATTTTATCTGTTCTTTTAGTTTTGAATTTGCTTCAGTAATACTATTACTTATTATTGAAAACTGTCTTATTTGAACTTGAGCAACATTTAATCCAGACTCTCTAGCTTTATTAAATTCTTTTGCGTATTCTACTTGTTTTTCTAAAATCTCTTCAAGTTCTTTTTGTGATTTTCTAAACGCTTTTACTTCTTTTGTGTTATATACTGCTTGATAAGCTGCGTACAAAGCGCCTAAAACGATTAAAGTAATTCCAATAGGTTTTAGTAATCCTAAAAATGATGCTCCTAATAATCTTATTTGAGCTTTGAACTTTTGAGCTCCAACTGTTCCATTAATTTGTGCTTTTTGGAAGAAACCTATTTGTTTTTTGCCTTCAGGAAGTGCGTTTGTAGCTATCTCTACTAATTCGTCTTTGTAGTCTGCTGACGCAAGAGTAATAGCACTCATTGTAGCTCCAAAGCTAGCAGCACCACCACCAAAAGCTGATATAGCATCTGATGTTCTAGTAGCAGCCACT
>ERZ767114.1028-NODE-1028-length-13957-cov-5.796974_pt1 | contig 13957 bp, 19 predicted proteins | sample MGYA00374952_ERZ767114 | MGnify/ENA primary metagenome ERZ767114 (study PRJEB28939, sample SAMN06267156) | marine metagenome | isolation source: Columbia River Estuary | place: USA:Columbia River Estuary, USA | collected 2012-05-05 ...
CGCCTATTCTACAAGAAACAGAATGATTGGTTGTCTTATCCTAGTATAATTATAGCGAGTATAACAGGTGTCGGTGGCTTTGCGGTCTTAAATCCAAGTGGGAATGAAAATGTATCTCAAGATACCAAGAATAACATAATGATCATCCAATATTTCTTTGCATTCATGAATGTGCTAGGGGGGATTTTGACGAGTATCTCAAAATTTAGTCAGTCTCTACCCCTATCTGAATCACATTCAGGTATGTGTGTACAGTGGTCTAAGTTTTATAGGTCGATCGATATGGAAATATCACTCGACGTGAAACACCGTTCAGAAGTGGTAGACTTTCTTATGAAATCTAGAGAAGAGTACGATCGATTATTAGACGAAGCACCAGATATACCATCTATATCTATTCAAGCGTTTATGGTTCAATTTCCCGAGAAAGAAAACAAGCCCGATGTTTGTAACGGATTAAGTATAGTTGTAAGTGATGATGCAGCGTCTGTGACCGGTTCTAGACGTGCAGTTAATAGATGGTTGAACGCGTTTTCTAACGTAAAAGATAAACGAAAAAGTAGAGATATGACATTAGATGAAGAAAGGGGTGTCAGAAGAGTTGAATCTTTATAACCCTATCAATAACCCCTCTTAAGAACCGCGGTCGTTAATTCAGGGTGCTGTTTTGAGAAAAAAGATTTATTATTGTGATGACTATGTCCAATAGTACTTGAACCACTTCTATCTATTTTAATCAATCTTCGTAAATCTTTATAATATACCCTAGCTCCTTGCGCTATTATATCTTCGGTCTTGTTGTCAACATGATTATCTATGGGAAAGTAATAATTGTAGTATTTTCTCATGTTGTCAACATGAATCAAATAACACTTCGTACTAGAAATCCATTTTACCTTTTCTAACCCCTTTTCATAACTTACAGGGTATCTCGATAAACAATGGAAGAAACACATTTCAAAATCATCACCCATAACATCTATAACACTTTGTACTTGATTAAATAATTCGTGGCGTTTTATAACTACATTATCTTCAAACACAAGTGCGTATTTGATATTTTTATCAAAAGCTTGTTTCATTATTTCCATGTGACCTAAATAACAACCTATAGCTCCCAGGTTAAAAAATGTGACGTCTTCTCTTACGGCATCCTTTTTATAATTTAATCGCAAAGCTTCTTTGTAATATAAAGGATCGATTATATGTTTATATTTTTCAGCATTTTCTATTTGTTTTGTGTTTGTTCCGTATACAATTTCTAAAGGAGCCGCATCATTGAAACTCGATAAAAATTTTTGCTGTCGTTTCGTCGAATCCTCCATTGTTAAGAGAAAACATGTATACTGAAGCTTACGTTTACGAAATATCAAAAACGTTAAAAATATGATGATACATATCAAAAAAATATGAAGCCACATCTGCTATAATACACGAAAATAAAAACATGGAATATAAATAATGTGTAGTCTATTCGATTGCTTTAAAAGGCCACACATCAAAAGAAAAGCTAGAAACTTATACTGTTCTTGTGACGTGTGTGGGCGAGAATTCAATCATACAGGTTATTTACTAACACATATGGGATATCATGATACAGAAGAATTAAACAGGTTATTAGATGTAGGATATGGAACTGTACGTTGTAAACAATGTTGGGTCTCGTTCAAAACTGTGGTCGACTTAGAAAATCATTCATGTGATAGAGTCATACGAGGGTTATCTCCTATACATAGTTCAGATAGTCTACAAAGTGTACTCATTCATGAAAATTAATAATTTGTATGTTGTTTTCGGGTGGTAAAACGAGCGTATTTGAATCCACGACCAAACATGAAATATTATTCTCCTCGCATACCACATCTATTTCACTTCTATTCACGAGATCTACAGTAGGTTCATAATCTACAATAGCTTCCAGAAGTGTCGCAAATCTCGAAGCCTCATCACGAAATCTGAACGCCAGTATATAATCTCTAGAAATATCCTTTGTATGACTATTCGATACCGCGTATACACCACGTCTTTCTGTATGAGTATCAAAGCCCAAAACATACAACACTTTCAGATGTTTAACATTTCGTATATTTTTTGTATTATGTAGACCTATATGATTTTTTCCATATTCGGCATTAATAGTCAATGTTCTTCTCGGAACGTGAACACTTCTATTGAGTAGCTTCTGCATCTTCATTATACTCTTCACTCGTTTCTAAATAACATTCTTCGAGAATTTCCATAACTCCAGTGACATCATCCATCGCAGAACGAGTCGATCTATAATTCCACTTGGAAAGCGTCTTTATCTTTTTGTGTGCGCAACGAAACTTTTCATTTTCAGTTTTTAGAATTCTGATAGTCTCGTCTTTGTCATCAAAATCTCTAGATCGATTTGTGGTATACTTATGCTTATGATACTTACGCTTACCGGTGTTGTAAATACGGATGGGAGTTTGACAGAGAGTGGCCATTTATCATCTAACGATTCATAACTTTATATATCTTCAAATCCTTCCTCCCCGTACATATCATCTATGATTTCCAAAATATGTTCAAGATCTTTAGTTGCAGATCTTGACGTCTTGAGAGCCCACGTCGAAAGTGTTTTTACCTTGGCTTGTGCAATTCTGTATTTTGAAATTTCTTGTCGAAGTTTATCCATCTTAATCAGTTCGTCAGAACGATTGATGACATACGAGTGTGATCTTTTTTTAGGGTATTCAGATGTGTTAAATACACGTACGGGTGCACGACATACGGTAAACATTTATTTATAAAGGTATAGAATCTTTAATATTGATTACGCATGACCCAATCTTGCATTTTTCCTACGCTCCAAATGAGACTCATGATGGCCGCGCCGTTTTTGAAAGTCTCATTTAGGGTGTTCATTTTTGTATACTTTTTTTATATATTGGGGGTTTACTTAAGTTAATCTTTTCTTCAAACTCACCACAGCTGCCCGAGCTGTTCTTTCTTTGATTGTATCTCCTGTTTTTTTATGATAAGTAGCAGCACCCTCCGCCTTCAAAATATGTAATCCAAGCAGTTTCTTTCTAAGACTGGCATTCGCAGGGTATCGTTGGAACCGTTCCGTTGTGTTCAAGATTTGTTGCCTATATGCCCTATTAGTTTTTCGCAATTGATCCAAGGATTTATTATTGTTATTGTTTTTAGTTAGATTTATGACATTGGTCCTGGCAGCAGGTTTTACACGTTTGACAGTCTTTGCATTATTGTTATTATTTCTAGTTCTCTTATCCCCTACAGATTTGCGATTAATTGCATTCATAGCCCTGGCAAAACTCGTCGGAGCCGTAGTTAAGGGGGGTTTTATAACTTTCGCGAATGGTCTACGTTTAACATTAGGTTTTTTGGTATTTGCATTATTGTTATTATTTCTAGTTCTCTTATTTCCTACAGCATTACCTAAACTGCGATTGTTATTAATCTTTCTAGATTGTTTTTCTGCATTCATATTTACACTTTTATTATTGGCAGTAGTTGTAATATTACCTTTCATTTTATAAATTTCACCAAGTTGACGTTGATATTCCCTATGAAGTCTCATTATTCTTTCTTCACTGGCCTTATCGTATTCAAATTTAACTGGGAATCCTTTAGTTCCTCTCCCTACACATTTGCTACCAATTTTTTCAAAAACTCCCTTCCATGTGTTTCCACTTCGCGGGGCGGGATCCATAACACCCACACCGTGAATAACACTCCGTTCCTTTATACAGTTAAGACCACCGGTACTGAAAATATCTATTATAAGTGCATGTTTTCCACCTTTATTTAATTGATTGCAGAAATCACCCTTTTCTACAATTTTACCAGTTTTAGTAAGTAATTGACTCGCGTATTCTTCACACTTACCGGTAAGATCTTTAGTTCCCCCCATAACATTAGCGAAAAAATAGAGCAAATGTGATAACTTTCTCATAGAATTTATATCTGAGCGTTTATTTTGACCTTTAACTATAGAAGCCGCCCCATTATCTTTAGCTAATTTATAAATATTCCTACCTAAAATCTGTACTAAAAATGCTGAATTTCCCTGTAGAATGACATTTGCCGATAATCCGTTAAAATTAATCCTTCGCGATTTTTGTTGAGCATTACTACCTGAAGGCCATATACTAGCGAAGCCACCTTCAGTTGGTTTAAAACCGGTAGCCCTTGATCCAGTAAAATCGTGGAATGTATCTATGATGGAAACGAATTTTTGTAATAATATCCCATTATTATCACCCGGGTAGTTAAACATCCAATAGAATAAAACAGTTGCTTTTAAAGTGCTATTCTTAAGTTTTAAGAATTTTTCATAGTCTAAAAAGTATGTAATTTTTTCACCACTTGATGTTCTAAAGTTTTCGGTTACGTAATCCTTTATGTTTATGTTTACACCCCTATCGCGAAAGTTCTGGATATCTTTGTTAATTTGATTTCGTATCTTATTTATATTGGTACTAGCATTATCAGAAAATTCATACGCGATCCATTTACGCCCCGGTTCGACCGAACTACTTCTTTTAAATACGGTTTTTACACCCCTTACCACGGAGGCTAAAGCAGCGGGACGATCCTTTGTGGCGAAGTAAGCTTTATCATAAAGCAAAAAATCATTTTCGTTTTGAGAAACATATGAAGCCATTATAGCCTCTTTATAATTAGAAAATGACCCAAGGTTTTCATGTATCTTGTGTATACTGGGTCTATATAAAAATAATGTACCATTACTCTTATTAAGTGTTTGTGTAAGAGTAAATTGAAAATAATCTAAAATACGCTTATATTCAAGAGGACTTCCTTGGAAATTTTTTCCCGTGCCTCTATTTTGTATAGCTTTCATTATCTTAGCGTATTGTGCAACAGTGGGTGCATTTCCCGACTTTGAGAATGATTGAATAAAGAACTTATTTAAACGATTAGAATTTCTTATAGATGGGTACTTACTTTTCAATAACTTTACCTTATCAGGATTAAGTTTTATATCCATACCAGCTCTACCTTTACCAGCCGTAACAATTATGTTAGGATTTTGAGAAATCATTGGAGCGTTTTCACCTGTTACAAGTGAAGATGGGGAACCCGTCTTATAGTCCGATACCACCAACTGCGACGGGTGGGAACTCCCATCTGATGTATGTAAAGTGTGATCTGCCATTAATCCACTATACACTAGAGGTACGCCGAGGGTAAGACCACCTCTATCATTACGTTTACCTAGTAAAAATGTAGGTTTGGTTTCACATATAGTTTTATTTTGTGACATCTATAATGTACTGATATTTTATTTTAGATTCCTGGATAGAGATGCGATCTTTGAATTACCTTGTTGTATAAAACCATTTTCCATGATATTTTTATAATATGTCAAAATACGTTCAAGGTTGGCATCATTCGAAAAAGTATTTTTATTTTCGTAATTGCGAGTTTTGTTCCATAATTCCTCTAACGTTTTTTCTTTAGCTGATGTCAGTTTACCATTCAATTTAGATAGCAAAGTCTCGAAAGATATCATGTATCTGGCTAAAACAGCATCAGAAATCTTAGTTTGACCAGCTACATACGCGAGAGTTGTGTACGTATTTAAGTAACACGATTGTAAATATTCCCTATTCATATTTTTCAGTAAAACTGAATTTCGTGTATTCGCGTTTGCGTTTGCGTTGTTTACTTTGTTTACTTTGTTTACTTTGTTCGCGTTGTTGCGTTTCACGTTTACCGGAAATGTTAAACGACCGGCAGCTTCCCTTTTATTAAGAAGGTTGCGTTTAATATTATTTTGTGATTTACCATTTTGAACGACACTTTGTCCACTTGTAGTGGGTGTATTTCTAGTACGTGTTGACATATCTACTATGACCTGATATTTTTTTACTTACAATCCACAAACTTTGGGGGTAGTTTCTTATACAATTCCATCCAACTCAATACACTGATATCATCAACATCACACCATTCGTAAGGTGAACCATCATTTCCAGCGAAATGTATAGATCGCATATCCCAATGTTTACAAATACCGCACGTCATATCACTATCATCTACTATAGTATCTAAGTTGAGAGCGTGGCATATATCATATTTTTGTAGTTCAAAACTGGTAAAACTATTCGTTAATATGACATCATCAAACATTCCGGGAAAATGAAAATCCAACCAATCCTCCGTCTTTTCACGAACACAATCTTGACGCCCTGTCACTATATACATCTTATCGACATGCGGGCGCATGAGACGAATAACAGGTTGTGAGTCTTGGATGGGTTGAAGCATATCGAACGTTTCTGAGTCATAAAATTCCTGTACCATTTTTTGGGATTGTTTTTCTGTTATGTTGAACATATCTCGATACAAATATCTACATTTTTCCTTTGGCATACTTAATTTCTTCCACGTGGCCATAGGTTTCACAAAGGGTACGAGAACTTCGTCGACATCAATAGCAATTCGATTCATTTACATATTTATAACAATTTATTCATAGTCTCTAATCGCAACCCCGACTGGGAATCTGGGAACATTTTTATCCGTGAGATTCTGAAACCTGACGGTCAACATCTTACCGATGAACTTATCTTTGTTCGCATACTTGCACGCCCTATCCTCGAGAGTTCCTTCTGGTCGTGCGTTAAATACGTTTCCATCTTCCGTCTTACACTTCCAAACGACACAATTCGCGTCTCGACCATGCCCCGTTGTGGCGCCAATGATTTCATATTCCTCAGTCTGGAAATCCTTATGCTTGAGGAGATAGTTGCTTCGCTGACCAACCTCATACACACTGAAGCGATCACGGATCATGGTTCCTTCATGTCCTTCTTCAACATGCTTCTGATGCACGAGAGGAAGATCCTTCTTGGATTTTACGAGTGTCGTTTTGACATATTCGTAATGAGGATTGTAGATCGAATCCTTGACATACTCCCAGCGTTGCTCGAAGGTCATCTTATCCCTGGCAAGGGCTTCAGCTTTGAGATCAAAGAAATCGAACACGTGGAACTTGAGCTTCAGAGGATTAGTCTTGAAAGTACTCGTGAGTTCTTCAAAGTTGAGGTTAGGGTCAAAGGCTTCACCATCAACGTATTGACCATCCTTGAGTCCCTTACCAAGAATTTTAGTTCCTGGGATGATCTTCCCAGTTCTTGAGATACCACCATCTTTGGAGACAAGTAGGCGAACACCGTCAAGTTTGGGTTGAACGTAAAATGGCTCGGAGATGTATTTCTGGCGATCTTCCCATTTGTTCGCCAACATGGGAAGCACGGTAGTAGCCTTGGTATTCGCATTCTTCCAGATAGTTTTAGCACGTTTCGTAGCACTGTCGTATCCAAGTGGAACTTCAGTCATAGACTTGGTTTCTTTGCCATTAACTTGTCCGGTCGTCTTCACTATACACCAGACCTCGTTGATTTCCTCGACGCTGATGTCAAGGTAGCGCTTCTTGTTGTTTTTATCGGTGGTAAAAATTGTATCCATTATAATAATAAAAGATATGATTCAGGTGGTAAATTATGAGAAGATGGAGCGACTTAGGGCTCCTCCGCTCACAAACGTACCTGTCAACCTGAACACGTTAAGTATTATTATAGTGATAGTGGGACTTATTTATATGTATAAAAGATATATTACTATTAAACAATCTCGTGAACAATCTCGTACTTGAGACATTCGCTAGAATCTAGGTAGACATCATGTGTCATCATTTCCTTAAACTTTGGTTTAGGAATTTTCGTTTCACTCTCGTACAAACATTTCATCATTTTCATGATCTTTTTGCACGTTTTCAATTCATCTCTCAAATCCTTATATTTACCCATAAATCCAGACGACAACTGATGAATGAGTATATGCGCATGCTTTCCAATCATTCGCTTCTTACCACCGAGAAGCATAAATGTCGCAGCACTACAGCACGTACCCTCAGCTATAGTATGAACCCTAACATTGGAACGTCTGAGTGTGTCCATGACACCCATACCAGCGTATACATCACCTCCATCACTACAAATGTGGACGGTTATAATTGGATCATAACCAGGAAGTTCGATCGCTTTCTTTCTCAAATCTATTTCTAATTTTCTGAATGTTTCTGTAAATTTTAGAATACTAGTTCTGTCTATGTCACCATAAAAATAAATGTCACACCCAACGACGCGCACGATTTCTTGGGTCTCGTCTTCACTCTCTTCGTCAGAGCTCATTTAATACATGTGTCATTTTCTTTTTAACTTTCATAACTTCACTCGTTTTCAATTTGTTATGAAGAGCTAAATGATTCATAACGTCGAAATCACCAGGTTCCAGCTTATATTTAAAACACGTCTCAAAATTACCAATTTTCGCGTACTCTCGAAGAATTTGTAATTCTTCTATACCAATTTTTGTAGTGTTTCTATTTTGAATATTTTGTATTTTTTGTAATCTCATTTTATAATTACCATACTTTGTCCAAGTACTTCCAGCTTGTAATTCATCTGGTTTTAGTAATTCACCCAGATAATGCTTGGGTATAGCTATACCGCATAAGGTATAATAAGGCATATATTCCCATTCCCCTTTGTATATACCAGCATCATACACATCAGCTAGAGATAATGACTCTGAAATTTTTTCAATATTACTCTCATTCGAATGTGGGTAATTACCATGTATAACATCTATAACATGTCCCCTTTCGTGTACAGTTTGTGAAATATCAAATGCCCCCCTATGACACAACACTTCGACGAGTATACTTTTAGACGTTTTAAAAATATCCTTTTCATCCGACTTATTAATATAATGATAAAAATCGCGAATGTTCCCAGCGCACTTATCGGATGCAAAGCGAGCCCCAGGGTTCTCGGGTTCTAAAGAAGCTATTTCATCAGCAGTTCGCTTGGGTACGATTATCAACTCAAACCCGGGTATTATATGAACAGAATTTGAAACAAAAACGACGGAACCTGTCGTTAAAGGTTCCTTTTTTGAAGTTATCCTTTCCATGAGCTGTCTGTGCCCATACACATTGACATCATACCCATCTATGAATATATGAAAAGATGTTTCACCTATGAGATCTAAAAAGGTACTCTTTCTTTGGAAAAGTTCACTATGTATCTCTATACTATTGGAATTATTCAAAACTTTTTCCAAGATGAATGTTTTTCCTACACCAGAAGAGCCGCATAAGAACACGTTCAACCCCTTTTTAACACACTCTTCCAATCTTTGAAGTTCTTTCGTGTGAAGCGTAGGGGTTGGATCTTTTTTTTGTGGAAGTATTTTAACAAAGGCATCCATGTCTGAAGACTTTACTGAACAAGCGCTAGATATTTTTTTAGAAAATGATACACTTCATAAAAAAGTTATTGAACCTATCAAACGAAAGGTATACCCTTATGTTATAAGTATTTTACTCTTTAATGTTATTCTTTTTTTGATGCTGGCTTATCTGACTCATCGAGTATATCTGCTACAACTTTGATATTCTCTAATTCTTTGTTTTTTACACGACGGATACCTTCTATTTCCTTACCCAATTCATGACGCATCTCAGATTCGCTCATAAAAGTTTCTATGGGTTGAATGTGTAATATTTCAGGTTTAAAGAATTCCGAATCTTCAGGAAATTGTTTTTCAAACGCTTGAATGATAAAATATGGTAAAGGTGGAGATTGTTCTATGAGTCGATCATATTCTGCGCGACATGTTTCTATCATAGTCGTCCCGTCTATAGAACGTTCCTCCACAGGCAGAGATAACTCTAATCGAATAGTGCGGGAAAGTTTACCGTATTGGAGTGACGCAACTCTGCATCCTTCCATCATTTCATTTATCTTTAAGAATTGCATAATAGTTGCTATGATTCCTGCTATCAGATTCATCGCACCGATTACAGATGGAACCGCACCTCTCATGTTTTCCGGAAACGAATTCTGTGCAAAATTCGCAGTTCCCGTTATCGTCGAAAGAACGATGACTGGTAATGTAAATCGCATACTCTGTTTTTTGAAGACTAAATACGCATGGTTATGCATGTACCTGTAGCAGGCGGATGCCTCACCCCATGTTTTCAGAATAACTTCTTGCTGAGGATGCCAAAATGGGACAACTTTGGTAGACTTTTTGTTATTCATACTATAAGTTCGATAAATTTCTGAGACTACTATAAATGAAAAAGAAGCTTAATCCTCAAGTCGCGACGTTCATTATAATAGCACTTCTCGCGGCTGTCATGTATCTTCTGATGTACCCTAAAGAAAATATCGTTCAAGTTCAAGTTCCAGTTCCTGTAGAAATGATAGCACCCAGGGAAGTCGTCATGGAACCCGAATTCAGGAATCCACCTATTAAAAAGTACAAACCCGGACACGTGCAGCAAATGGGCGTTCTACTAGGTGATAATAACGAAACACTCCCTTTATACGGAAAAGAGGTTCGAGGTAGACGCGACAGGTATAACTATTATACCGCTACATCTGGGGATCAAATATACCCATTGTCTGTTTCACATAACGAAAGGGATTGTATGGATGATATGGGGTGTGGGGAACTCTATGGAAACGAGAGCATCAGTGTCATGGGCAACGACTCAAACTTCCAAGCTAAATTGTACAGAACCGACAATTTTTTTTAACTCGGGTTATATAAATGAACGCCGTAGAGTTCGAAGCTTATAATTTAGAGCAACACATAGCATCAAAATCACAACTCGCGTACGATGCAAGTTTATCCTCTCATTCGGCCGCAGAGGCGGCGCAGCAGCAGTATTTGATAATTCAAGATTCGGAAACCAAAATAGAGAATATAAATCAAGTCATGAAAGAAACGTATGATGAAATTACAAAACCAGGAACTACATACGTACAATCTGTAGAATATTTACAATTGATGAAAGATTCCAAAGTTGTATTAGAGGCATTTTACAACGCCGCTTTGCAAGCTGAGATTTTGGCAAATACTCATATAAATTTGGCCCGTGAAAAAGGTGAATTGGCTGAAAATTATACTAAAGCTGTAAATGATTATTCGGTAAAATTACAAGAATTAGCTTCCGACTATAATGTATAATTTATCTAATAAAAACAATTCCAAATTTATTAGTCATTAACTTTTTAGCTTCCTGTAAAGATGGTTTAGACCATAAAAGCCACCTTGACCAAAAGCCAGCCGTTTTGACCCCCTGTTTACTCCACGTTTCGCCCATTCTCCCATGACGAGCTAAATATCTTCGCATGCGAGAAGGATCTTTGTGTATGGTATAATCAGAATACCCCTTTCCACCGAAATGAACTTTCGATCCATCTGTAAAAATAGCGGTAAACTTTTTTTCAGGGTGTAAACTTTTGATAAGTTTAACTCTCATTATTTTATACGTAATATAATAATACGATGGCATCCCTAGTCAGATATTTGGACGGATCGTATCTAGATGCTGGATTGTATTGGATTAAGATCGGGGATAAATTTACATCTTTACCTCTCGATACGATACGTACTGTAGATGGATTGTATACATATTCATCAATGCCCTCTGGTGTTTCTGGGCGTTTAGCTGATGGGTCATACAAATTAATAAATGGTGGATACCAAGTTCCTAAAATAGGAGATGATGGGTTCCCGATACTAAATGTGTACACGTATAGAATCCTTGGTGAAGGTGGTGGTTTCGATTTACCATCCGGTACTATTAAAACTCAAAATGGAAAGTTCAAATTACCGGATAATACTATCATAGATGGAAGAGCTATTAAGATGTCTAACGGTAGTTTCAAACTTCCTGATGATTCATTTATGTTAAGTAGTACTAGTTCATTTAAAATTTCTAAAAATTTAGAAAATGCTGCGATAAATGTGGATATCGCAAAAAATTCCGATGTTCTGGCCAAATCAACAACAACCAGGGTATCTGATATATCCGATAATATAACCGATTCGTTAACCAACTCTCTCATAAAACGAAATGAAGTTGATGGAAAAATAAAAAATGCGGATGATGCGGTCACTGGTAAGAAAAATCTTGACGAGGGTGCGGATTCACAACGTCCTAAAGATCCCGACCCAGATGCGGATGCGGCTTTGAAAAGACGTATTGACTCTCTCGAAGCTGTGTTAGGTATAGCAGGTTTAGCTATGTTAATAGGTGGGTTATTAATGGATAATGGTGATGAATCGGAAAGAACCGCGAGCGAGAATGTGAAGGGGTGTGTAAGTTTGTGTTTACCGCATAATTTTTCAGAATATTATTACGGTAGGGTGGGTTATGATGAATTGAAATATACTACGATGGAAAGTGCGCGCGAAGAATTTCCCAATTTAGCGATATATCAAGATCAACCATTTTGTAGTTTAGAAAATCAGGATTGCTATGAACATTGTAAGGCTGCGTGTTTCAACGTTCATCAAGATGAACAGGAAGATGATGGAGATGGAGATGGAGATGATAAACCTTGGTGGGAAAAGTTATTTCCAGACGTGGATAGTAATATAGTAACAGCAGTAGGATTGGCTATATTAGCAGTCATAATAATTGCCTTTTTAATCATGATATTCTCACTTTACTCTTCATAGCTTAAAGAATTTCCATTCTTTATGTATATGATTCTGAGTATAGACGTGGGAATCAGAAATTTGGCTATGTGCCAATTTAATGAAACATCTAACCTAGTCGTAAATTGGGACGTTTCCGGAATACCTCCCGAGCATAAAGATGGTGTATATGTTTCATTAAGAAAGCATTTAGATGAAAGACCCTGGGTTCTCGAATCGGATATCATTTTGATAGAGAAGCAACCCGATCGTAATAAAAAAATGAAAATGGTGGAACACTTTTTACACGCGTATTTTGTCATAAAAGCTCCAAAATCTGAGACGATCATTTACGATGCGAGGTTTAAAATCCCAGATGTAGTGGGTCCCGGGAAAGCGCAATACATGAAACGTAAAAAGGTATCCATAGAAAGATGTGAAGCATTTTTACGTGGGGATGATACGAATAAACATTGGATAGAAACCTTCATGAAGTCTAAGAAGAAGGACGATTTAGCTGATACTGTCATGCAAGCTATAAGTTTCACGAAGCGGGTAGAGCCCAAGAAAAAGGAAAAGATCGTGAAGAAACTTGTTCCCAGAAAACCTAATGAAAATCAAAAGCGTACTAAATATTCTAAATGTAACCTCGCGTACATATATAAAAATAGTCCCGAGTGTGAATGTCTAGAGAATAATAAAAGATTCATGAAAGATCTCAAAAGGTATTATCGATCCATAGATGATCTGATTAAAGAAATGACCCTTTGATAATTCAAAATGCAAGTAAACGTACTCGACCATGGATTTGTACGACTCGTCGACACTATGCCCAGAGAAAACCTCGACAACTCAATTGTTCAAGCAGCCCGGGTGTCTTATGGAGATGGAACGAAGACTTCTCGTGGAGACACTGGACTTATTCGATACCTGATGCGACACTGGCACACGACACCTTTCGAGATGGTAGAGTTTAAGTTTCACATTAAGATGCCTATTTATATCGCGCGTCAACATCTTCGCCATCGCACCGCGAGTGTAAATGAAATGTCCGCCAGGTATTCGATCGTTCCCAAAGAGTATTACAATCCAGATACCATGCGAGGACAATCTGAGGTGAATCATCAGGGGTCGGAAGGTGAAGTTAGTGTAAGGTCCGAACTATCTGATGCGGGGTCTCAGCATCTCGAAAATTCGTTTGATATTTACGAAAAATTACTCGAAGAAGGTGTTTGTAGGGAACAGGCCAGAGGAAATCTTCCACAATCGACGTATACGGAGTTCTATTGGAAGATTAACCTTCATAATCTCATGCATTATCTTCACCTACGAATGGATTCTCACGCCCAGAAGGAAATACAGGATTACGCACGAGCTATGCATGATCTCGTAGAACCACTCGTTCCTATCACGATGAAAGCGTTCATGGATTTCA
>ERZ767114.1033-NODE-1033-length-13907-cov-2.905640_pt1 | contig 13907 bp, 8 predicted proteins | sample MGYA00374952_ERZ767114 | MGnify/ENA primary metagenome ERZ767114 (study PRJEB28939, sample SAMN06267156) | marine metagenome | isolation source: Columbia River Estuary | place: USA:Columbia River Estuary, USA | collected 2012-05-05 ...
GATCTATGAACTCTATAATCAGCTCCAATATATTCACCATTAATATCACTAACAATATTAGGATGAATTAAAGAGTGATATAAATGGGTGTAAAATTGAGTTTTACGATCATTATTGGGAGATTCAATTTTGATTTTAGCTAAACTAGAATCCCAAGCAGACTCGGCATTTTTTTTGTAAGCATTAATTCCTCCCTCTATTCTACTGGCTTTTAAGTTTGCTTTGGCATTATCAATTGAAACATATGAAATTGATATTCGATAGGTAACTTCGCTATTTTTAGTTGTGTCAAATGAAAAATAAGCACCAGAATTTTTTCCAGATGATTTATTAACCCCATCAAATAATGCATTATTCGCCCATGTTCCTTCAGAGATGGATGATCTATTAAATTCAACGGCAAAATAAATTTTATAGTTTGTTTGTGATCCACAAAAATCTCCACCTTCTGCGAAACCTTCACAACTAGAATCTGATGTAATATTTATCATTGCATTTCTAACATTAGTAGAACTGACTCCTGAACCAATTACAACGGTACCTATTTTAGTGTTCTTATCAAAATTAAAATTTGCGATTCCTGAACGCTCGCTAACAGTTAAGTCAGCAATTGTAAGATCTGACATTTCTAAAGATAAAAAACCTGCGTGTGCTTTATTAATCGATTTATATTTCTTAAAACCATCCATATTGTTAGGAGAAACATTTAGCGGACCAGCAAGCGGAAGAACTGGAAAGTTTCCCATGTGGGGACATCCTGCTCCACTTAACTGATTAATAACAAAACCCTTGTGAGGAGAAAAAAAACTAGGTGTAAACTGAACCATCCCAAAAGGATAAGTAGCTCCAACAAAATTATAACCACATCCTAAACCACTCCCCTCAGAACCAATTTGTGTATCTACAACCTTAGACAAATGCTGAGCGAAAATTGAAAAACTAACAAAGACCAGTAAAATTGATACCAAAAAAACAGTTTTTAGTCTTTGAGAAAGTTTAATTATCATATTTGTGAATGTAAAATTGAAATATATTATGTAAATATAATTGCTACTGGTTAAGTCTGAGATTAATTAGCGATTAAATTTTAAAAAAAATAATTAATTTGTTTGCATATGAATTCAATAAATCTAGAATTTATACATTTAGCATAATATCCAACTTTAAGTAATTATAATTAAGGAAAGGAATAAAAAAATGTTATTTTTGGAATATGTCTCTAAAATATAATGAAAGAAAATGGAAAGAAAAGCTTCATGAAATTATCTATGAAGCAGACACTCCAGCTGGTAAATTATTTGACATCATATTACTTATAGTTATATTACTTAGCGTTGTTTTAGTAATGCTAGAGAGTATTGGAAGCATTGAATCAAAATATGCTAATATTCTGGATATATTAGAGTGGGTGATTACGATTTTATTTTCAGTAGAATATATTGCGAGAATTATTTCTGTTAAAAGTCCTAAATCTTATGTTTTTAGCTTTTATGGAATCATAGACTTCTTATCTATAATTCCTAAATATATTTCATTATTTATCTTAGGTACAAACTCATTACTGGCACTTAGAGCTCTAAGACTGTTGAGAGTATTTAGAATTTTAAAACTGACGAGGTTTATTGGGGAAAGTGCTAATTTTGGTAAAGCACTCAAACGAAGTAGAGCAAAGATTGCTGTATTTATTACATTTGTAATTGTACTATGTATTATTCTTGGTACAATAATGTACTTAGTTGAAAATGAGCATGACAGTGGTTTCACTAGCATCCCAAGAAGTGTCTATTGGGCAATTGTCACGCTTACTACTGTTGGGTATGGAGATATTGCTCCAATTACATCCCTAGGACAGTTCATAGCCTCAATGATTATGATTCTAGGTTATGGAATCATAGCCATACCAACAGGGATTGTCACTTCTGAAATGACTAAAAATGAAAAGGATTTAATTCCAAATAATACTCAAAACTGCACTAATTGTAGTGAGGATTACCACCAAGATAATGCCAAGTTCTGTCACAAATGCGGAAATAACATTGAACATGGATAATTACCTAATTTCAATTGTAGGTCCCACTGGAATAGGAAAAACTAATCTAAGTTTAAAACTTGCTTACTATTTTAATTCGGAAATCATATCTTCAGATTCAAGACAATTTTATAAAGAAATTCCAATAGGAACTGCCGCACCAACATTAGTAGAATTAAAATCAGCAAAACATCACTTCATCCACCATGTATCAATAAAAGATAACTATAATGTTGGAGCATTTCAGAAAGATGCTAATATTCAAATAGAAAAATCTCTATCGTCAAACCCAGTAGTCATTATGGTTGGTGGGTCTGGGTTATACGTTGATGCAGTAATTAACGGAATCGATGAATTTCCAAAAATTGATCCTGAGATTAGGCATTTACTCAACTCACAATTAGAAACGACAGGAATAGACAAATTACAAATTGAATTAAAAAAATTAGATCCCAAGATATACAATAGTATCGACCTAAAAAATCCACAAAGAGTAATTAGGGCACTTGAAATTTGCATAGGCACAAATAAACCTTATTCATCGTTCTTGAAAAAGAAAAAGTATAAAACAAACTTTAAAACAATTTCAATTGGATTAAAAGCAGAACGGCAATTAATATATGATAGAATTAACGATCGAGTTGATAAAATGATTGAAAATGGTTTATTAGATGAAGCCAGATCTGTATTTAAATATAGAGATCTAAATTCATTAAATACAGTTGGCTACAAAGAATTATTTAATTATTTTGATGGTAAATGGACTTTAGAATATGCAGTATCAGAAATTAAAAAGAACAGCAGAAGATATGCTAAACGACAAATCACTTGGTTTAATAAAGATAAAAAAACAAAGTGGTTTGAACATGATACAAGCTTTAAGGATATAACTAGCTATCTCGATGAAGAATTAAAAAAACCCATCGATTAGCTGGTTTTTTAAACTTAAGGATTTACTACTAAACGAAACCCTTCTCCATGAATATTAAGAATTTCAACTTTAGGATCTAACTTTAAATATTTTCTTAATTTTGCAATATACACATCCATACTTCTGGATGTAAAGTAGTTATCATCTCTCCAAATTTTTGTTAGTGCAATTTCCCTGGGCATCAAATCATTTTCATGGAGAATTAATAAACGAAGTAACTCATTTTCTTTAGGAGATAATTTAGCTGGCTTTTCAGATTTATGCGATAAAAACCTTAATTTTGAATTAAGACTAAATTCTCCAATATTAAATTCAAACTGTTTGCTATCAGCAAGACTATCAACAGTCTTACGTTGAATAATCGCTTTGATTTTCATAAGAAGTACTTCACTATCAAAAGGTTTATTTAAGTAATCATCCGCACCTACTTTATATCCTTTCAAGACATCTTCCTTAAGTGCTTTAGCCGTAAGAAAAATTATAGGAATTTCTGAATTTTTTTCACGAATTTCCTTAGCAAGTGTAAAACCATCTTTATAAGGCATCATAACATCTAGAATACATAAGTGAAAGTCTGACTTCTTAAACTTTTCAAAACCTTCCATTCCGTTCTTGGCATGAATTACATCGTATCCGTTGATTGATAAATATTCCTTAAGGACTGTTCCAAAATTTGGATCGTCTTCTACTAACAATATTTTTTTTAAACTTTCTTCTTCCATAGTATTATGTTATTAATGGTAATTTTATAATAAAAGTACTTCCTTTGCCCTTTTCACTTTCTACAGAGACTGTACCTTGATGATTCTCAACTATTCTTTTCACATTAGATAAACCTAAACCGTGTCCTTTAATATTATGAACATCTCCTGTATATTCTCTATAGAACTCTTCAAATATACGTTTTTGAACGGCTTTATTCATACCCTTGCCCTTATCTTTAATACTTAACAAGATATTGTTTCCTGCATTTTCAGTATAGATATCAATTTTAGGAGCCTGATCAGAATACTTAACAGCGTTATCCAAAACATTTACAATTACGTTTGTAAAATACGTATCATTGGCTAAAACTGAAGACTTAACTGCGTTAAAATGTGTTTTAATATAACCAGCTCTATTTTCAACAATTAACTCAACATGTGTGATTGCGTCATAAATTAAATCATGAAGCTCATAACGATCTTTACTTATATTTAATTGCTTTTTTTGAAGCTGAGAAATACGTAGAACATTTTCAACCTGGGCATTCATACGTTTGTTTTCTTCTTTTATCATTTGAAGGTAACGAACAACTTTAACATTATCAGATAATATTTTTGGATTCTTTATAGCATCTAATGCTAAATTGATAGTAGCGATAGGTGTTTTAAACTCGTGTGTCATGTTATTAATAAAGTCTGATTTCATTTGGGAAATCTTACGTTGTTTAATAAGTTGATAAAGGGCACTAGTGTAAGCAATAATTATAATTATAGTGAATAGCATTGACAAAAGTGTAACTCCAATTATTGATGATAAAATAAATTTCTTCCTTTCAGGAAAATTAATAAGCAGCCTAAAATCACTCTCATCATTTTCATCTAAAAAAATAGGAGCTGTTAAAATAGAGGATAAGGATTGATCAAAGTTTTCTGATTGTATCCTAGTGCCTATATTATTATGGTAAATTGCAAATTCAAAATCAATATCTATACTATCTTCCAATAATTTTTTACTCAATAGTTTTTTAATATCTGAGACAGTTACCCTGTGATGGATTGGGGTGTTTTTAATTTCTGATTTATATTGGGTTTCGAATGTGGCTTTTTGTAATTTATCCATGTTTAGGACTTTTTCAAAAGATTGCTCATTAGAAGAAAACATATCCCCTGCAAAAACATTATTCTCATATATTTTAGTAGTTGATTTACCAATAAAATTACTTAAACCCAAGCTATCTACATTTAGATCTATCAACGAAGGAACTTTAAAATTTTCTTCAAGAATACCTGTGTTATAAACAATAATTTGATTGGTTAAATTATCTTGTTTATAAATGGTAATATTACGTATAGCTGTTGTATCGGGCTCGATTCCATCAGAAATTATTTTATTTAAAGCTTTAACATATTTTTTATACTCATTGTCAGCTATTTGACTGGTTGTATAATTCAAAGCTTTCTTGACATTAAAGGAAAACTGATCTTCTTTGGTTTCTAGAGAATTATTTATAAAATATGCTTGAACAAAAATAATTCCAATTAGAGAAAGGCTCATTAGAATTACCAGTAAAGTGAATAATTTTTTATTCATATTTCAAAATTAAGATTTTAAACTATTTTAAAATCTGTTTTAACCTTAGCTTAACAGTATTGCTAAAGAGATAGGTTCTAAGTTAATTATTTAAAAAAAAATTATGGAGAGTAAAAACTTGTTTTTTGGTGTCTGATATTATTTTATTGTTAATAACAAAATCAGAATTATTAACTTTATAAGCATCTGTTAATTGATTATTCATGATGGCATTAAAATCAGATTTAGAATGATTCCCTCTCAAAACAACGCGTTTAGCTCGCTCTTTTTTCGGCGCAACTACCGAAATGATATAATCAAAATCATTTTCAGAATTAATCTCAAATAAAATTGCTACTTCTTTTATTACATATCGTGATTTTTGATTTAATAACCAATTTTCAAAATGTATCTTGACTTCTGGGTGAACAATAGAGTTCAGCTTTGACAATAATATAGAATTATTAAATACTTTAGAAGATATGTAAGAACGATTTAAAACTCCATCTTTGTAGGCATTTTTACCGAACAAAATAACTAAACTTTTCCTAATTCTATTAGAATTCTCCATTAGTCCCCTGGCATGATAATCTGAAATGTAAGTTGGGACACCTAAATTTTTAAACATCTGCGCTACAGTACTTTTTCCACTTCCAATACCACCAGTAAGTCCAATAATTTTAGTCATATTTGGAAGTTATAACAAATTCTAATTTATTAATTTTTAATTCAGCTATTTTGATGCCCAAAGGCTTTTTAACTAATATAGGATATAAAAATTTATTATCATTATTGATTAAGTTGAAATCACATTCAACTTTAAAATCAGTCTTAGATATTTCACTAAAAGCTTTTAAAGATGAATAAAAACTAACAGAAACTTCTTTAGGAAAAAAATTAATATTTAAACTGTCAGGAATATTGACAATATTAACAGGTACATTAACTAGACCCTCAGTAAATTTATCAACTTCACCTACTATTGAAACCGATTGATGCGAGAACCTGAATGGGCTTAAGTTAGAAGAAATATTTAAATCAACTGGAATTTCAATAGTTGAATTAATATCATTCAACATTATCTGCTTGGTTGATATATTACTAATGGAATCTAACTTAGATTTTGGACCAGTAATAATAATAGAATCGGGATAAGATTTAAATTTATCTATTAAATCAAAACCAACTGCAAATGATGATTCAACCAAAATATTAACTGGTACTTTTTTAACAAACTGACTATCAAATGGGAAAATTACGGTGTCGGGAGTGATTGACTTAACTAATATTTTAGAGTCAAAGTGATTATTAATTTTATCGATTTGGTCACTTTCTGTCCAGAAATACTTATTATTATTTTTTCTTAAAAGTGAGAAGTCCACTTCAATTATTGGTTTTCTTATGTAGTGTTTGAGAAGATCAAACCCACGACCATTTAGGGTTATATTAATAGATTTAGGTTTATCTGTAAATATAAGCTCATTTGGTTCTAACTGCGTCGGAGATAACTGATAGTTTATAGTTAATGTATATGAGTTAGAAAGCTTAACTAACAATGAAATTAAAAAAGATAAAAAAAGAAACAATACAAAAACATTAAAACGTTGATTCTGTCTTGATTTTAGTTTTATATTTTTAGTTTTATTATTCATTCTGATCGAAAAAATAAATTTGGAAATAACTGCTCTTCATTTTTATTTGAAATGGCTAATTTAAAGTATGATTTTACAAAACCTAAACCATAACCAAAAAACTGAATCATGATTGAAGGTATGACTAAAAAAGAAACAACTATATTTTTAGTTACCCAAAAAACACTAATCATTGCAGCTAGAAAATAAAAACCAAATAGTATCAAAAGCCAATAAAAATTTAAAGCAATTAATAAAATACTGACTACTAGACCCAAAGAAAATAAAAATGGAAACCAATATGTTAAACGCTTAGAACTCGGATGCCATTTATTAAGGATTGGACGAGCTTGACCAAACTTATTAACTTGGACATAGAACCTTTCTAAGGAAACTCTTCTTTTATGAAATACAAAAGCTTCAGGGATTAAATGTAGTCGATATCCCATTTTTTTAAGTCGAATTGATAAATCTGGATCTTCCCCGGGGTGAATATTTCCAAATCCTCCTGTAGATTGATAGGCTTCTTTAGAAATCCCCATATTAAAACTTCGGGGTTCATAATTTTCTTCAGTGATATTATTACCTCTAATTCCTCCAGTTGTCATATAAGAAGTCATTGAGAAGTTTATGGCTTTTTGAAGTTCTGTAAACGAGTCATTAGCTGCGTCAGGACCGCCAAATCCATCTACATAATTTGAATTTAGTTTAGAAAGAACCGCGTTTAAATAGTCTGTGGGTAGAATACAATCTGAGTCAAGTATAATAAAATATCGTCCTTTAGCACGTTCCATTCCATAATTCCTAGAATGTCCAGGCCCAGTATTTTTTTTTACGTAATAACTGATTTTAAGTTGATCAGTGAAATTATCTATAATTAACTTTGAATCTAATGTGGATCCATCTTCAATGATTACGATTTCAAAGGTCTTAGGAGTACTCAAACCACAAAAGCTTTCTAAAAGCTCTCTAATTTCCTCAGGGCGATTAAAAACTGGAATAATAAATGAAAAATCACTTGCAATCATATTAACAAAGTTAATCAAAGAGATTGAATTAATTTAATAAAAATATTGTGTAAAAAAAAAGCCTCGCTAATTTCTTAGCGAGGCTTTAAGTTTTAGAATTAAGTTATCCTTTAATTCTTAATTACTCTAACTGTTTTAAGAGTGTTGTTAATTGACACTTGTACAAAGTAAGCACCTGTCTGTAATGCAGACATATCTACTGTGCTATCCGTTGTGTTTGGCGTCGATCTAACAACTGCTTGTCCTAACATGTTATAAACAGTAATACTGTCAATAGAAGCTTGCGCTTTAATTGTCAACATATCGTTTACTGGGTTAGGATAGAAGTTAAAGTTAGATACTGGATTAACGTCCTCTATTCCTAATGCAGTTGAATTGATGAATCTAAATGCCCATACTCCAGGACCAAAGTTAATGTGTACTGTCATATAAGTATCATCTACTGATATTACTTCATATGTAATTGTATCATCAACTGGCGCTCCGTCTTCACCTGTATTGTGAACCTTAGCTAGTCCTAAGAATGCTCCAGATCCAGAAACTGTAACTGAATTATCGGTATAAGAATAAGTCGCTGGATTCGATCCATCGTGAGGAGCAATTGGTGTTCCACAACCTTCTCCTTCTTGTCCTTCTTGCCATCCTTCTAACCAAGTTTGGTCTCCTAGTATATTTTCAAATGTACCATCTGCACCAAATCTGTAGATGTCATCAAATAAACATGCTCTTGTAGTTACATCATCTGCACTACTTGACCACCAACCTAAATCGTCAGCATTAGGACCTACTGCTAATGCTCCAGCTGTAGGATCTATGTACCAGTCTCCTGCCCATGTTGGAGGCGTGAATGATTGCGGCTCACATGAAACAGTAAATGTAACTGGACCAGAGGTTACCGAAGTATCAGATGCTAAATAAACATTAACTGTACCGTCTTCTGATGCTACACTTTCAGATAAAGTACCTGAAACTGGAGCTAAAAGCACATTACCTGCACCGTCAGTTACATAAACCCAATCGTAATTATTTTCAGTTGAACCACCTATATCTAAAGTAAGTAAGTCTCCTGCATTATCTACAGTAGAAGTAAATAGTAGGTCTGCTGAGTTAGCCGCTGTAAAGTTAGTAGCAAAACCAGACCCTCCACTTGTTCCTGTTGGATAGTCATATGACAAAGTCTCTCCACATCCTGGTCCCTCAAGTAGTGTGTTAAATGTAGATGGACCAGCATATTCGCTTAAATCTCCTTCTCCACAAATATTTACAACAAAGAAATCGTAGCTTGTACTTGGCGCTAATGATCCTTCAGGAATAGTAACTGATGTAGTTGTAAGGTTTTCAACGTCTCCGATTACATAACCTCCTGCAGTTCCTTGTGCAGAACCAGCAGGCTGAAGCTCAACCATAAAGGCTGTACCGTCTGAAACCCAACTTAACGTAGCACCTGTAGGTGTAACATCTGAAGCAGTTAAACCTGTAGGAGTTAAACAAGAAGGTGCAGCTATAACCGCAGTATCTAAAATAAAGTCTGTAGTCTGAGGACTAGGATAAGTTGAAATATGTATGTAGTATACTTCCCCAGCAATAAGTGGGTCAGAAATAAAGTTCAGTGCAGAACTTCCACTACTTGTTTGTGATCCTACACATACTTCACCACCTTCTGTTGGACAACCTTGAGACATAGCAACACCTGACCAACCTGCTTGACCTGATACAGTTACGTCTAGTGTTTCTCCATCTTCAGTAGCTGTATACATAAATAATGCATCGTCACCACCATCATATGAACCTAAACAAGAACTGTCATCGAATAAGTCACCAAAGTCTGCTGTATTTCCAGTTTGAGTAGTTCCAGGCGTTAATGCTAATGCACTATCACAAGGTCCAACTGGTCCACATGTTCCGTCAATATAACAATTGCCAAAACAGTGCTGTAATGTATAATCATCAGCACCTACTGGGGCTAATATTCGATCATTATAATTAGCAGCATCACCACATTCTTGACCTCCTAGGTCTTCTTTGGCTCCCCAATCGCCACCATCATTTGGACTGTTTAAGAAAATATAGTTTCCAGCAGTTCCTTCGTCTAATGTAACAGTCACTTCCCATGTACCGTCTGCGTCTGCGTCAGTCATTGCATGCGCATTAGCTGTTCCAAAAACACCACCTCCTAAGTACATACCATTAGCACCTACTTCTATATTTGCAGTATTTACTGTGAATGTAACATCTGTAGTTGGTTCAGCTGGTGGTGTGTAAGCTGCATTTCTAAACATGAATTGCCAGTAACCAGCACCATATGCAATATTAACGACCATGTAGTTTTCATCAACTGAGACTACATTATATGTAATCTCACCGCCAGAAACTCCGTCTTCACCAGTATTATGAACTTTAGCTAGTCCCATAAAGGCTCCATCTCCAATAACGGTAACAGAAGTGTCTGTATAAGTATAAGTAGCAGCGTTAGAACCATTATGTGGTGCAATTGGTGTTCCACAACCTTCTCCATCTTGTCCTTCTTGCCATCCTTCTAACCATGTTTCGTCTTGCATAACTTGCTCGTAACTTCCATCTGCATTGAATCTGTAGATGTCATCAAATAAACAAGCGCGTGTATCAACATCGCCAGCTGAACTTGACCACCAACCTAAGTCAGTAGCAGTAGGTCCAACAGCTAATGCGCCTGCAACAGGATCTAGTACCCAGTCTCCAGCCCATGTTGGTGGAGTGAAAGTAACTGGCTCTTGACCAATTGCTAATGGATACACACAAGTGGAATCCCAAGTAGTAGCGGTACCATCAGAACAGTTAACACCTCCATAAGTCCACTCACCGCCTATTTTGTAAGCCCATGAATCTTCATAATCCCAACAGTTAACATCGTCGCCACATCCAGCTCCAAAAGTATCTGGATTAACATCAGCATCACCAAAAACTTCTACAATCGTTCCGTTAAGATATAGTTCGATAGCATCATTACCATTTTGTGAAATACTACTAGAACCTAAAATTACTTGATCAAAAATTGTACTAGCATCCATGTAAGCATTCATAGCTTCAACAGAACGTACTACTAAAATATTATCACCAGCTGTAGCAGAAGCAGTAGATTCGAAATTATATTCCTCTCCATCTGTTCCTCCTCCGTTATTGGCAACACCAATTCCGTAAATACTAAGATCGGCAATGTCAGCAGTAGCTAAAACATGTATTGCTTTTCCTTGTGAACCGTTAACACCATAACCATCGTCAACAATATTAAGATCTAAAATACCTTGTAAAGCTAAATCAGATGATGGTGCTGCTTCAGTAGTAGTTATTGTGCCATACATATTTCCAGCGTGTGGTGAACACACATAATCAGTAGAACCAACTACAGTAAAGGTATGACTCCAGACAAAGCCTGATGACTCATAACCACTATCGAAAGTTTCTACACCAGAAGTTGATACTAAATTGTGAGTTCCTGCTCCCCAGGTCCACTCTACTGTATCACCAACTTCAATAGTTAGGGCCTGACCAGCATCACTGCCATCATTTCCCCAACTTAATTGATGAGTGGTCTGAGCCCATAACCAAAGTGACGCGACCATAAAAGAAAAGAGTAATCTTGTTTTCATAAAATTTTTTTTAAGTTAAATTAAGGTACCAAGTTAGATAAATAAACCATGCTAACAAAATGTTAAAGCCACAACAAGTTGATTGTAGTGCTTATGTATTGTTTATACACTGGCTGTAATTTTTAGCACTAGTCAAAAACAAAAAAATAATCCCTTGTTATGAAAATTAATTAATTTATATTGTATTGAACATTTAATCACAAAATGGAGAATCTTAAAATAGCTAATTACATTAAAAATGTACTGCAAAATATGCCAGAATTTTGGCTAACTCAAACAACCCATAGACTTGATATATACAGCGAAAAATTAGCTAAAACAGAATTTACTCAAGAGATTGAAACGTTATTTAATAACGATAATTTTAAAAGTTCAGCTCTAAATAATTTACCAACTGCGTTTGACTATATTAGACTGGGGCATCCATTATCATGCTTACTTGAATGGACGCTAAGTAAATTAACTAATCAAAGTCCAAAATATATAATAAGTTTTGCTTCAAATACAATTCCTATTTTGGCAATTTTGAGAAAAAACCTACTTATCAACAAAAACACCCAAATAAGCTACATTAGTAAGTTACCAGAAAGCTTTGACGCTGATATAATAAGAAAGATTTATGGCTACAACTTTGAGCTAAATAAAGTAAACTCAACTAATGATATAACTGAATTTAATGGGACTTCAATTTTTATTTCAAATCAACAAAAAATAACTGATTTTGACCTACCCAAAGAAATTGATTTTTATATAAATTTCTATCATGAAATTGGAAGTCTATTATTTGTTAAAAAGCTAACCAACGAACATTATATAAATGACATTCAGCATGTTCGCAGAAGAGAAACTATAGCAATGACGCCCGCCAATTGTATTGTTGCCTTAAATTCGATTTTAAATCAGATAAGTTTAAAAAACAAAAACATCGACAATTCAATCAATAAACAATTAGTCCATAATTCTATACTAAAAATCACAGGGTCTAAAGTAAAACCTATCGTTGGCTCTAGTGGACTATCGATTCAATATGCGATTGTGATGGGGTTAATTCACGAGGCTAAAGAAAAATACAACGACAAAAATATTAAAATAATAGTTCCTACAAATTGTTATGGTGGAACCAATGATCAAGCGAGAAGAATAGCAAATTGTATTGATAATGTACAAGTAGTTGATTTAGTTGTAGACTCTGGAAATGATATGGTTGAGAGCATTGATGATACTTTAGAAGAAATTGCTCTTAACGATGCTATTCCATATATAATAACAGAAATTCCCACAAACCCAAGGGTAGAAGTTCCAAACATGGATAAACTATGTGAGGTTTTAAACAAAAAAAGAAATACAAAAAAAGGCCAATATGCTGTTGAACCTGTATTTATATTAGACCAAACCTTTTGCCCTAACATTCGTTTTGCTGAAGATACTGGATTGCTATCTAATGTAAAAACAATCTCATATGTTAGTGGGTCAAAGTTTCCAAGTGGTGGACAGTGCACTGCTGGTTATTGTGTTACTAATCAAAAAGCTGAGAAACTTATGGTTAAAATAAATTCTCATTTAAAACTCTGTGACAATGAAGCTACACCACTTCAGTATAAAATTTTAGCAAAACAACTTCCCTCAATGAACCATAGGATTAATGCAGCCTATAACAATACCCGACGATTTGTAAACATAATTAAAAATGAATTACCGAAAGCAAAAATTAATTTTGTTTCAGAACAATTAGCAAGAAAATCCTTTACACCATCTGTATTTTCGATTGACCTTCCAACAAAAGGAAAATCAAAAGAAGAAAGAGAGTTATATAAAAGATCGTTAAATCTTAAATTAATTAATTTAATGATTCGAGAAATTCCAGAAGAAAGCAAGTTCTGTGTAAGCTATGGGCAATTAGAAGGATGTTATTGGACAGTTCCAGCAGATGTTGCAAAAGTAACATTTGAAATTTGGTCAGGGGGCGGTGCTGGCGCAGGTGCTACTTGTTGTAATAACTGTATGCACTCAGCAGGTGGATCCGGAGGTTCATATGCTGTAAAAACTATTAGTACATGTCCAGGTTGTACATATTCAATTTGTGCTGGAGGCACTTGGCCTTGCAGTAAATCACATACATGTTCAGCAGGCATGGGTTGTAAATCCTATGTTAACGGTCACAACCTAAGTAACTTTTGTGTTACTGGAGCATGTGGCGGTTGGATGTGTAACGGTGATGCATGGGGACAAAGACATGCTGTAACAAACTGTGCAAACTGTCAAATTTGTGGAATATTTGGTGCTGACTTTGGTTTTATGGGCGGCATGGGAATGAAAGCAGGTACAACAACTTGTAGATGTCACGGACAAACAAGTTGGACAGGTGCCGCGGCAGGTCTTGGAACTTAT
>ERZ767114.1034-NODE-1034-length-13901-cov-2.808811_pt1 | contig 13901 bp, 15 predicted proteins | sample MGYA00374952_ERZ767114 | MGnify/ENA primary metagenome ERZ767114 (study PRJEB28939, sample SAMN06267156) | marine metagenome | isolation source: Columbia River Estuary | place: USA:Columbia River Estuary, USA | collected 2012-05-05 ...
AATTCGCCTATGATCACAATGTGATTATATATGGCGACCCGTCGCCGCAACTTCTGGAAGCAGCGAGGACCATGATGCCAGATGTTGAAATAAATGTATACTCCTTCCTTCAGGGACTTGAGTGAGAGCAACCGCTTTCTGGTGAGGGATTACATTCTCCGGGTCACCGATGCGGATCCCGCGTCGCATTACTTTCCGCGGGACGGCGGGGATTATTTACTGGTCGTCACGGGCATCAGGAAATCCCTGCCAGAGCTGGCGGAGTTGACTTCGGCGTTGGGGCAGACGGAAAAAATCTATACCGACCTCTCGGTGATCGAAGTCCGGGTGCGCAATGACATTTTCATCGAAGGATCGATCGAGAAACTATCGAAAAAAGACGCCCCGGCGTTCTATGATTTGAACAAACGGGAGCTGGAGAGCATCGATCTCGACCGGGTCCGGCGCGCGGTGCAGCGGCTGGCGGATGCCGAGCCGAAAATTTACCGCGCTGACATCAGCCGGAAGCTGATTTCGCTGCTGGGTGAGGAAGGTTTGGATTTCAAGGGCAACATTTGCAGCGCTTTGTCGGTCTGGTCGGAGTTGCCGGGGCCGGCCAGCGAGGCGGCGCTCATCGAGGTGAAGAAGTTGGTCGCGAAAGGCCAAGCCGTCCCGCCGGAAATCGTCGCCCTGATCGTGAAGGAGCGAAATACCGGGATCATTCCCATTTTGGATGAACTTTGGTATAAAAACCCGGTGGCATGGGAGTCGCTTTACTCAGACCTCGGGCAGCCGGTTGAAGACGCCGTGCTCGCGCGGTTTCCCAACACCTCGGGCACCATCCGATATTCGGCGGTCCGGATTCTGGGCCGGGTGGGCGGAAGCCGCAGCCTGCCGGTTCTCACGGAGGCGATGTCGGACAAGGACCCCGAGCTGAAGGTTCTCATCGAGCAGTCCAAGAAATCCATTGCCGCCCGCCTCGGCGAATAAAACGAAATCCGCTGGCGGAAAACTTCTTGCGGCGGATGAGGGAATCGCCTTGCCGGCCGTTGCGCTTTCCACAAACCTCCTGCGCCTCTCGTTTCGCGCAAAGCTGGGATAATCCGGGGGGAGAATTCCAGCGGCGTGATTCGAGAGGTCTTTTTTAGCCGGGTGCTAACTTGGGTCTGCCGCGGCTGCATCGAGCAGCTGCCGTTCCCAGATGAAACGGCGGAACAGGACCTTCACCGCCGCGGTGAGCGGAACGGCCAACAGCGCCCCGACGAAGCCGCCGAGAACCAGCGACCAGAACAGCATCGAGAAAATCACGGTGAGCGGATGCAGCCCGACGGAATCCCCGACGATCTTGGGCGCGGTGACCAGCGAGTTGATCTGTTGGACGATGACGAAAATCCCCACGACGCACCCGACGTAAGCCCACGGGCTCAGTCCGAAAGGCGCGGTTCCCTGCGCGTGGAGCCAGGCGATGATGCACGCGGGAATCAGGCAGAGAATGTTTCCGATGTAGGGGATCACTCCCAGAATCGCCATGAAAACCCCGATCAAAAGCCCGTAGGGCAGCCCGAAAATCGTCAGCGCGATGCCAACCAGGAGCCCGTCAATCGCGGCGACGATGACCTGCCCGCGGAAGAACGAGACCAGGTAGCCGTTGATTTCCTGGAGCGTTTCCACCAGTGAGGTCTTGAATCGCGAGGCCTTGAGCGGGACGTAATCATGCCAATGGCAGCGGATCGATGCCGAGTCCTTGAGGAAAAAGAACAGATAGACCGGCACCATGATCATGCCGATGACGAGGCCGAGAAATCCCAGCACCTTGGTGGATCCCGCCGTCAGCCAGGTGCGGCCGGTTTTGAAAATCACGTCCAGGTTTTCCATGACCATGCGTCCGCCGCGGGTGCGCTCGAAATAAGCGAGCGATTCCGGCTTGAGCGATTTTTCATCCGCCGCCACCGGGTCGCCCAGGTCATCGGTTTCTGTCAGAAGCCATCCGATCGGGCCGCCCTGGTAGCGGACGCGCAGGTCGCGAAGCGAGCGGGCGAGGGCGGGCGCGAGATGCTCGGAGCCGTCTTCGGCAAGATTTTTTTCGGGGGTTTTGGTCGTTTTTGCCGGTGCCGAGATCATGTCCCGCAGCGCGCCGCCGCCGCGCTGGATGCCGGGCAGGACCGCGGCGACGAGAAGCGTCGCGCCTATCAGAATCATCAGGAAGAGCGTGATGACCGCCCACGCGCGGCTGAGCCCGCGGCCTTCCAGGAACCTGACCACCGGATCCAGCACGTAGGCCACGATCCCGGCCACGATCAGCGGGATGAGCACGGGTTGGAGAAATCCGAAGACGTAACCGGCCAGCCAGACGAAGCTGACAACCAAGGCGCCGAGGATCAGGATGGAGACACCCGTGGCGGCATTCCACAGGGTTTTCTGCTGAAAAGGGGTAGGATAGCGCATGATGGATAAGCTCGCGCGCTGTTATGAAGACTGCGGCGCGACTTACCAATTACAAAACGTCCTGACTTTCTGAGGCTTCCGCCGCCTGCTTGGAGATCTTGTCCAGCACTCCGTTCACGAACCGCCCGGAGTCGGTCGTGCCGAATCGTTTGGCCAGTTCGATGGCCTCGTTGATCGCCACCTTCGGCGGAATCGCCGCGTGCAGGATCTCGTAAGTCCCCAGTCTCAAGATCGCCCGGTCCACCGGATCAATCCGCTCGGGAGCGAAATTTTCCACCACTGCGGCGAGAGTTGTATCGATCCGCTCCTTTTGGCTGAGGATGAAATCGACGAGCTCGTCCGCCTTTTTTTGCAGCGCGAGAATATCCGCCTTCGAGTCGCGCAAACGCGCGAGGTCCGCTTGTTCGGGAAATTTCTCGGGCTCCTCGACCATTCGCAGGCGGTCGGAAATCCGCTGCAAGCGGCGGATCGTCGCCGCCACGCCCTCCAACTGTCCGCGCAAGGCGGGGAAATCCTCGATGCCTTCGAGAAACCGGCGGCGCGCGGCGGCGAGGTCGCGGTCAACTTTGAAAAGGATTTGCAGCGCGTCGCCGAAGCTCTCCGCCACCGAGGCGTCGTCGTCGTCTTTCGGCAGGCGTTCGAGCTTCGCGAATGACGTGCTCCAGCCCGACTCCAGCTCGGCGATACGCTTGAGGTCGATTTTCAAACTCTCCGCCTGAGGCCATGCGGAGAGCAGCGTGCTCGCCAGCGACTGGCGCTCGACGAATTCCGCCAAGCGTCCTTCCCGGCCGTGGGCAAGGTGATGGACGGTGCGGAAGGTGGCCAGCTGGAGGCTGCGGCGGTCGGATTCCGTGACGAAGTCCCAGAACGGGCCGCGCAGCGCGGCGGGATCGGCGCCGCCCTCAAGATCCGCGCAGTAAAGAAACTGGACGACCGCCTCGCGGATTTGGCGGCGGCTAGGCATTGCGATGCTTGGAATGGCTGGTGTTGCGAGGCATGGATCGGTCGAGTTCTTGGAAAATATCAATCATCGACGCCGCTGCCCGAGCCGCTTCCTTGCCGCGGTTGAGCTGCGCGCCGATGCAGCGTGCGTAAGCTTGCTTCTCGTCTTCCACCAGCAAAACCTCGTGAATTACCGGCCGCAGCGATTTGACGGCGAGCTGCTGGAGCGCGTCAGTCACCGAACTGGCGACCAAGTCCGCGTGTTCGGTCGAGCCGCGGATGATCAGGCCGAGCGCGATGACGCAGGCCGGCGGATCGCGGTCGAGCAGGGTGGCCACCATCACCGGAATTTCAAAAGCGCCGGGCACCCGGATGAGATCGACGCGGCCTTGCGGCACCAGTTCGCCGAGCTCCTCGATGGCGTTCTCTACCAGCGCGTCCGTGAATTGCTCGTTGTATTTCGACGCAACGATACAGATCCGGACTTTGGGTCCGATCATGCGGGGTTTGGGCGGCAACGCTGTCGACATGCGCGGGGTATGGCGGGCGTCGGCGGAAAAGTCAACCGACAGGCATGGAGTTTCATCGATGACGCGAATTTGGCTTGGCGGGCAAGTCGGGGGAACGAAGATCCGCTCATGGTTTCATTCCACGAGGCGTTGGAGCTTCTCTTGAAATGCCCGCCGCTGATGGCGGCGGAGCGCTGCCGTTTGGAGGACGCGGCCGGGCGGGTGCTTCGGAAAAGCGTGGCCGCGGACCGCGCGGTGCCCGCTTACGACCGGGTGATGATGGACGGCTACGCGCTGCGCTCCGCGGACTGGCAGGTGGGCCGCCGCTCATTCCGGGTGACGGATTCCGCTCCGGCGGGACGTGCGGCGGTCTCGCTTTCGGCGGAAATTGGCACCTGCGTGGAAGTGATGACCGGCGCGCCTTGTCCGTCCGGCGCCGACTGCATCGTGCCGGTCGAAGAAGTGATCGGCAGTGATCCGGGCTCCGTCAAATTTGCCGAATCCGCCGCTCCGGTCGCGGGGCGTTTCATCCACCGCGCTGGCAGCGATGCCGCGGCGGGGCAAATTCTGTTGGAATCCGGCGTCCTGTTAGGCTCGCGTGAAATCGGCGTCGCCGCGTCCTGCGGCGCGGCCTGGCTGGAAGTTTCGCGCGTCCCGAGAATCGCGGTGATCGCGACCGGCGACAAGCTCGTCGCCGTGGACGAGTTTCCCGCTCCCCATCAGATCCGCCAGTCCAACGCCCACTCGCTCGCCGCCGCGCTGAAGCTCGGTGGCTATCCGCCACGGCGCGTCGGGGTCTTGAGTGACGAGGTTTCCGCCGCCCGCCCGGTCATCGAAGAGCTTCTAGCCACCCACGACTGGCTGGTCCTAACGGGGGCTGTTTCGAAAGGCGCTCGCGATTTCGTCCCCACGCTGCTTGCGGAACTCGGCTGCCGCGAGGTCTTTCACGGCGTGGCGCAGCGTCCCGGAAAGCCCGCCGGCTGCTGGCTCGGTCCGGGCGGGCAGGTGGTCATGGCGCTGCCGGGAAATCCGGTTTCCGCGCTGACCGGGCTGCACGCGTTCGTGTTTCCGGCGCTCGCCGTGGCATCCGGCCTGCCGCGCCTATCAGCCAGACGCGTGGTGATGGACGACCGCGCGATGCCGCTTCCCGGCTTCACGCGCCATCTGCCAGTCACGCTCCGCGCCGACGGCCGGGCCGAACCCGCGGCGACGGGCAACAGCGGCGATTTCATCGGCTTGCTCAACAGCGATGGATTCGTAACTCTCCCTCCGCGCGGCGAAATGAGCGCCATTTCCGCCGCATTCCCATTCACTCCATGGCTATGAATCCTAACGACCAGAATTTCACCCATGTCCGCGAGGGCCAGCCGACGATGGTGGACATCACCGGGAAATCCGCGAACCGCCGCACCGCCGTCGCCGAGGCGCGCATGGAGTTAGGCGCGGAAATCATCGCGAGATTTCAAAACAACGACCTGCAAGGGCCGAAAGGACCGGTGTTCCAGACCGCCATCATCGCCGGCACGATGGCGGTGAAAAAAACCAGCGAGCTGATCCCGTTTTGCCACCCGCTGCCGGTCGAGAACTGTGAGTTTCAAATCATCCCTAACGAGACCGGGGTCGCCATCCGCTGCGAGGTTTCCACCACGGGCAAAACCGGCGTCGAGATGGAGGCCATGACGGGAGCCAGCGTCGCGGCGCTCACCGTTTACGACATGTGCAAGGCGATGAACAAAGCGATCCGCATCCACGATCTGCGGCTCATTTCCAAAACCGGCGGCAAGTCAGGAGATTTCCACGCATGAACTCCAAACAGAAACTCCGCGGTCTCGTGTTAGCAGGTGGCCGCAGCTCGCGGATGGGCCGGGACAAGGCCGCGCTGGTCCATCCGGACGGCCGGACTTTGCTGCGGCGCTGCCACGATCTCCTCCGCGAAGCCGGGTGCGAATCGATCGCCATTTCCCTCCGCCACGATCAGGAAATCCCCGCCGGTCTTGATAGCGTGGAAATCGTCCGCGATCCCGAAGGCGCAAGTCTTGGGCCGATCGCCGGGATCGTTGCGGGCATGCGGCTGGACCCGGCCGCAGACTGGCTCGTCCTTGCTTGCGACCTGCCACGGCTGGATGCGGCGACGCTCGCCTATCTCATCTCGTCGAAACAAACGGACGAGAAATTCCTCGCTTACCGCAGCGGGTTCGACGGGCTGCCAGAGCCGCTGTGCACGCTCTATTCGCAAGCCGCATTGCCCATTCTCCTGCAAGCGCAGGCCGCTGATTTTCGCTGCCCGAGAAAGATCCTGATTCGAAACGACTGCCGCCTGCTAGAGCCGGTGACGCCGCGCGCGCTCGACAACGCCAACACGCCCGAAGACTGGGCCACCGCGAAAGTCCCATGACCGTCAACGTCTGTTATTACGGCCTCCTCGCCGAGCGTCGCGGGCTCGCGGAAGAACGCGTCACCCACTCCGCGGAAACTCCCGCGCAGCTCTACGCGGAGTTGGATCGAGAACATCGGCTTGGACTGGCGACGACGGATTTCCGAGTCGCGGTGAATGACGAGTTCGTTTCATGGGACCACCTGCTCGCGGACGGTGACCGCATTGCCCTGCTGCCGCCGATGTCGGGCGGCTAGAAATTTTCATCATGTCCTCCATCCGGTTTTCACTCGTCAGCCAGGCCATCGACATCGCGTCGTTGGGGGCGGAACTCCGCGATCCCGCCGCCGGGGCGGTGGTGACTTTCGACGGGCGGGTTAGAAATCACAACGCCGGGCAGGCGGTGAGCTGTTTGGAATACCAAGCGTATCCGGCGCTCGCGATTTCGACCGGCCAGCGCATTCTTGAAGAAGAGGCGGCGCGCCACGGCCTCCTCGCGGCGCAGGCGGCGCACCGCACCGGTCCGTTAGCGATCGGCGAGGCCGCGGTCTGGGTCGGCGTCGCATCCGCCCACCGCGGCCCGGCGTTTGAGGCTGCCCGCACGATCATGGAGCGGCTGAAATACGAGCTGCCGGTTTGGAAGAAGGAAACCTACGCCGACGGCCGCAGCGAGTGGGTCGGCCCGGATAACAAGTCCGCGGAGACCGGCAGGGCGGGGGAGGGGATTCCTGACTGGCAGGCGGAGTTGTTGGAGATTTGGATTTCCGAGGGCAATGACTTCCGCGGCCGCCACGAGCTGGGACGCCTCGACCACGGCATCCGCGGCATTTCCGAAGTCGAGTGCGTGGCCGGAATGGGCCTGCGCTGCGACCGTTATTTCGGCTACAAGCCGGACTTCAAGGGGCAGGTGACTTTTTTCGACGCCGATGCCGTGCAAGCGGTGCGCGACCGTTTTTCGCAGCCGGAACTCTCCAGCTCGCTCTTCCGCAGGAATCTGATCGTCCGCGGAGTCGATCTGGCGGAATGGGTCGGCAAGCGGTTCCGTTTCCAGGGCGTCGAGTTCGAAGCCAGCGAGGAATGCAAACCCTGTTACTGGATGGACGAGGCCGTCGCTCCGGGCGCGGAGGAGTTTCTCAAGGCGAATTTCCGCGGCGGCCTGCGGGCGCGTGTTCTATCAGACGGGGTTCTTTCCGTGGGCGGATGAACTTGCTCAACCCCGCCGGGTGATGCTGATGAGGTTGGCGAGTTTCTGGCCGCTTTCTTCCAGTTCACGATCCGCCCGGATCTCGTCGAGGGTCCACGGCAGCCGGAAGCGCCAGTTTTCCCCGCCGCAAGTGCCCGGGTGGTTGAACTGCTCGTCGAGGTTGAAGAGCTCGGTGATCATCAAGGCGGCGTAGCGCGAGTTAGAAGCGAACAGCGCTTTGATGAGCCGCAGCCGGACGCCTTCGGTGAAGGGCGGCCACGGCGCGTGGTCGCCTATCGGCACTGCGGCGAACTCGGCGAGGATCCGCAGCGTGTTCTGCGCGCCGCCCACGGCCCAGCCGGATTGTTCTGTTGGGTTTTCCTGGTGCTGTTTGATCACTGCCAGGCAGCCGCGCCAGATCCCGTTGATCGGATGGTGGTCGTGGGTGGAATAAGTGGCGAAGGAGTTTTCCGGAAACGCGTTGCCGGGAGTGGGGTGGCCGTGCTCGTTGCAATCCCAGTGCGGAATCCGATAGCCGGTGATCCCGAGGTCCGCGAGGTGCGGGCGGACGTATGCGGGCACCCAGCCGAGGTCCTCCGCGATGACTTCGCAATCCTTTGCCGCTGCTAGAACGGCGCGCAGCCGGATGTCGCCGTCGTCGCGGTTGGCGGCTTTGTTTTCGACCGTGTCGTCAGGCCGCAGGAACCAGCGGGGCAGGCGTCCGCCGTTGATCGCCGCCGCCTGCTCGTGGTTGAGCCCGATGAATTCGGGGTTGCGCTCGGGCCGCCACGGGAAGGCGTAAATGCGATAGAACCCGAGAATGTGGTCGAGCCGGAAGATTTGGAAAATCCGGGTCAGCCGCGCGATCCGCTTTTTCCACCAGCTGAAGCCGTTCGCCTGCATGTGATCCCAGCGGTAGAGCGGGATGCCCCAGTTCTGTCCCCATTGTTGGAAAAACGGGTCGTCCTGGCTGTTTCCCTCCGACGGCGAGCCGCCGCACCAGTCGAGGTGGAAGTCCCCTTGGTTGAAAAACACGTCGCTTGAATGCCAGCTGATCCCGATGGGCACGTCGCCCATCAGTTTCACGCCGCGGAGGTCCGCGTGGGCGCGCAGGGCCAGCCATTGGCGGAAACACAGCCATTGCACGAACGCGAAAAACCCGAGCCGGTCATCCACCACGGCCGCGTCCCGCGCGTGTTGTTTGCCGATGAATTCGCGGGCCTTTTTCGGCGTCCGGCAAGCATCCGGCCATTTGTCCCAAGTCAGATTTTCGCCGTGGCGTTCCATCAGATAGCGAAACAGGCAATAGTCGGCCAGCCAGTCGTGTTCCTGTTTCTTGAACCGCGCGAACTCCTCCGCAAGCGCGGAATCCGCCTGATCAAATCTCGACCACGCCAATTCCAGCAGATTGCGTTTCGCGCTTCGCACCGCCGGGTAATTCACCAGCGGCGACGTCAGCGCGCCTTGCAAGTGATCCCGCGCCAGCGCGATGTCAGCTTCCTTTAGACCCGGGATTTCCGAGGTCTCGCAGGCCAGGTAGATCGGATCCAGCGCGACCGAGGAAATCGCGCTGTAAGGACTCTCCTCGGTGCCGTTTTCATTGATCGGCAGGAGCTGGATGAATCCCACCTGGTGCTCCGCGGCCCAGTCGATCCATTCCCGCAAGGCCAGCGTGTCGCCGATCCCGAGGTCGCCCTCGCGGCGTGGGGTGAATGCGGGAATCAGGATGCCGGCGCGGCGTTTTTCAGGTGGGTGCACGCGCGCGATCTTGGCAGGTTGCGGTGTCCCGTAAACCGTGAAATCTCTAGCCAATCGGCGGAAATTCGATTCTTTGACAAGTCATCCGGATCAGTTATCTTCCAGTTTGGCCAAGGCCAAAATCGTTACGATTAACCAACCAACATCATGAAAATCAAACTTTGGATTCCCGCGCTCGCCCTGCCCGTCATGTTCGCTGCCTGCGAGGCGAAGAAAACCGCCACCGAGAAAATGGAAGCCGGCGCCGAGCAGATGGCTGAAGGCATGAAGGACATGGCCAAGGACGCCGACAAAAAGCTGGATGAAGCAAAATCCGACGCGAAAGCGGCGATGGAAGAAGCCGGCGAGAAGGCCAAGGAAAAGGCCGCCGAGGTCACCGACGCCACCAAGGACGCCGCGGCGAAAGCCTTGAATGAAGCGGCCGAAGCCGCGGAGAAAGCGGCCGACAAGCTCAAGGAAACCGTTCCTCCCGAATAGTTCCCAAATCGGCGGTTCCATGCGGACCGCGTCGCGCAAGCAAGCGGATCTCCCGAAATGGAAGGTCCGCTTTTTCGTCGGGAAATCCCGCGGATTCCACGAATTTTCATGGTTTTGACCCCGAAGATTGACGCTTGGCACTCCGCATGCACAATCCCGCCGTCGGGCGGAAGAGCCGCATCGGCATTTCAAACACAGTCATGACCACCATCGCCATCAACGGATTCGGCCGCATCGGCCGCCTTGTCTTCCGTGCCCTCGTCGAACAAGGCCACCTCGGAACCACCTTCAACGTCGTCGCCGTCGGTGACATCGTTCCAGCCGACAACCTTGCCTACCTTCTGAAATACGACTCCACGCAGGGTCGCTTCGCCGGCACGGTTTCCTCGAAGAAGTCCTCCCCTGAGCTGGAAGAAGACGACATCATCGTCGTCAACGGCCACGAGATCAAGGTCGTCAGCGCCCGCAGCCCGGAAGGTCTGCCATGGAAAGAGCTCGGCGTGGAAGTCGTCATCGAGTCCACCGGCCTTTTCACCGAAGCGGAAAAAGCCAAGGGCCACATCACCGCCGGTGCCAAGAAAGTCATCATTTCCGCACCTGCCAAGGGTGAGGACGCGACCTTCGTCGTCGGCGTCAACGACGACCAATACGATCCTTCCAAGCACCACATCATCTCCAACGCGAGCTGCACCACCAACTGCCTCGCGCCGATCGTCCACGTCCTCCTCAAGGAAGGTTTCGGCATCGAGGAAGGTCTGATGACCACGATCCACTCCTACACCGCGACCCAGAAAACGGTCGATGGTCCTTCCAAGAAGGATTGGAAAGGTGGCCGTTCCGCCGCCATCAACATCATCCCGTCCACCACCGGTGCGGCCAAGGCCGTGGCGCTCGTTTGCCCGGCAGTGGCAGGCAAGCTCACCGGCATGTCGTTCCGCGTGCCGACCCCGACCGTCTCCGTCGTGGACCTCACGGTGAAGACCACCAAGCCGACTTCCCTCAAGGAAATCACCGCCGCCCTGCAAAAGGCGTCCGACACCTACCTCAAGGACATCCTCGGCGTCACCGGCGACGAAGTGGTTTCCACCGACTTCATCCACGACAAGCGCTCGTCGATCTTCGACGCCGGCTCCTCCATCGAGCTGAACTCGACGTTCTTCAAGCTCGTGAGCTGGTATGACAACGAGTGGGGTTACTCCAACCGCGTCATCGACCTCCTCACCGACGTCGTGAAAAAGGGAATCTGATTTCCGCACGCTAGAAATTAAGCTGAAAACGGCAGTCCGCGAGGGCTGCCGTTTTTTTGTGGGGGCAAGGCGCGCTCGCTACGACTACATCGACGCCTACTATAACAACCACCGGAAACACTCCGCTCTCCTAACTAAACCATAAACGGTCCAAAAATCGGTTGCATCTTATTCACAGAGCCTGATCCACTTTGATCATGGCTTCGAGGATGTGTTGCCAGGTGGATGGGGTTTCGAGGACTTCGTTGGAGAACATGCAACCGTCCCAACAGATGTGCTTCATGCCGCGCGAGGCGGCGTCCTTGAGCCAGTAGGCGGAGGCGCGGGGGATGTCGAGTTTGCCGTTCGGATCGTCGGCGAGGCAATGGCGGCCGGTCTTGTCGTGGGAGCCGGTGCCGTGCACGGTGCCGTCGTTCTGGGCGACGTGGAAGTCGAAGGTCCACGGGCGCAGCGCGTCGGTCATGGTGGTGTAGGCGGCCCAGAATTCTTCCTCGGTGTAGCCTTCCTTGAGGAGCGCGGCTTCCGGGGCGTTGTAGCCCATCAGGTAGAGATAGGTGTGGGCGAGGTCGGCTTGGAAGCCGACTGTGTTCGGCATGCCGGTCGCTTCGAGGGTGTCGAGCATGGCCTTCCACGAGTGCATGCCGCCCCAACAGATTTCGCCTTCGGCGGCGAGGCGCTCGCCGTGTTGTTCCGCGACCTTGCCGGCTTCGCGGAAGGTCTCGGCAATCTTCCGGGTGTTTCCGGCGGGGTCCTTCGCCCAGTCGGTGACGGAGCTGGCGGAGTCGATGCGGATGACGCCGTATTCGCGGACACCGTGCTCGTTGAAGATCTTGGCAATACGGCAGGCTTTCTCGACGGCGAGCACGAACTTGCGGCGCGCTTCGGCATCGCCCATGGCGGCGTCGCCGACGGTGCCGGGCCAGATCGGCGCGACGAGCGAGCCGACCTTGAGGTTGTGGCTGGCGATGAGGTCGGCGATTTTCCGGATGTCGGATTCCGATGCGTCGGGGTCGGTGTGCGGGTGGAAGAGGAAGTAGTCGATGCCGTCGAACTTGCGGCCGTCCACCTCGGCGGCGACGGTGAGCTCGAGCATGTGTTCGAGGGAGATGGGAGGGTGGTCGGTGCCGGGTTCTTTGCCGACGAGACCGGGCCACATGGCGTTGTGAAGTTTCATGGTGTGCTTGGGTTGATGAAGATAGGTATTATAGGTCCTATGGGACTTATTGGTTTTTGTAGGCTCCCATGGCTGGGGCGTTTGGATTCACTTCTGGTCCGAAGTAGCGGAGCGCCACCAGCGGCTCGGTGAGGGAGGTGTTTTTGAAGGTGACACCTTGCTGGGCGGCGGACTCGGTGCAGAAGAACTCGTCGTTGGCGAGCTCGTTGAAGCGCAGGAGTTTCGGGCAGTTGAGGCGGAGCTTGTTGGCGAAGCCCTCGCCTTGCACGACGATGAGCGAGTAGGCGCCGTTGTCCTTGATGGTGACGGTCTGGCCGGGCTCCACGGTGATTTCCTTGGCGGTGAAGTATTGGAAGCCATCGACTTTTCCATAGACGATCCACTTGTCGTGGTAGCCCTCGCCCTTCTCGGCGGTGACGGGTTCGAGGTAGTGGTTGTCCTTGAAGTTAGGGTCCACGTTTTTCTCCCAGTCGAGCTGGTCGATGATGAAATCGATGTCCTGGTGCTTGTCCTTGGGCATGTCCTTCACGAGCAATGACCAGGGCACTTCGCGGCCTTCGACGAGATTCTGATACATGCCGAAGACGTCGGATCCCCATTGCGGTTCGTAGGTGCAGAGCGAGCCGGGGGCGTGGAGGATGCAGGGGTCGATGAGCCAGCCGGTGCCGACCTTGAGGCGATAGGCTTTGGATAGATCGAGGATGCCGTTTTCTCCCTTGTTCCAGTTGGCGATGCACTTGCGGACCTGGTCGCGGGTGGTGCCGGGCTCGAAGCCCATGAAGGTGTAGGGGAAATTGTTGCCGACGTTGTTGTGCTGCGGCGGGAAGTAGTAGGACTCCGGTTTTCCCTCTTGGCCGACCAGCGCGGCCTGCTCGGCGCTCTGGTGCATGTGGTGCGGGATGGGGCCCATGTTGTCGAAGAACTTCGAGTAAACCGGCCATTTCCCGTATTTGTCCCACATCGTCTTGCCGATGATGCCCGCGCCGGACTCGGCGATGGCGTCGCGCAGGGTGAAGCGCTCGTTGCCGACGACGACGTAGGAGAGTCCTTCATCGGCGGCGCGGCCCTCGTTGGCGGTCTCGGTGGTCGAGCCGAACCAGCGTTCATCGATGCCGCCACGGTTGAGGCCGTAGGCGTAGGTGTCGTCCGGGTGGAGCTTGATGCGCAGGCCGGGTTGCAGGAAAGAGCGGGGGACCCAGGTGGGCGAGAGGCGCAGGAGTCCGCCGGTGTCTTCGAGGTGGCCGTCGATGAGGGCTTTGAGATTCGTGGACGTGGTGGACAGGTCGGCGGTGGTGAGAGGATTGCTCATGAGTTCTTAAAAGGTCGTGTGAATACGGCAGTGACAATTTGATCTATCGCAAGATGTATCCGAAGTCGCGATTTGGCTGGCAAGCATTGATTTGTCGAGGGCAAGAATGGATATGTCCGGGCGTTTCAGAGCAGGAATCTCCAGTCGATCGGCACCATGATCGACGCGCCTGAGTCGCCGGTTAGCGTCAGGCAATCGTCGCCCGCAGGGAGGATCTTTGAAACTGCGCCGAAATCCGGACCTACGGCAGCCACCGCTTGGATCGTTTTGAGGGAAACCACTTCATCGCGCTTGAAATGGCGTGTGGTGGGAATTTGCTCCGCCGCGAGTAGGTCCTGGCGCGAGACATCCACTCCATTGGCGAAATACGAGCAGACTTCCTCTATTCCGATGCGCCCGACGTGGCGGCCATTCCAAGGGGGTGCCGTCCGTCCGCCGTTGGAGAGCCAGAACATCGTGGCGGGAAAATCCGCCGGATTTTTCAGGGAAAACCACACCTAGCCA
>ERZ767114.1037-NODE-1037-length-13869-cov-13.732744_pt1 | contig 13869 bp, 24 predicted proteins | sample MGYA00374952_ERZ767114 | MGnify/ENA primary metagenome ERZ767114 (study PRJEB28939, sample SAMN06267156) | marine metagenome | isolation source: Columbia River Estuary | place: USA:Columbia River Estuary, USA | collected 2012-05-05 ...
GCAGGAGTCCTTGGTTCAGGTTCAATTACAGTTGTAGTAAGCCCACCTGTTGGGTCTAGTTCTGTCCTTACTGCTGACGAGCAACAGCAGTTGGCTGATGCATCAAAAGCACTAAAACTAGCAACATTCTTGGCATTAAAGTAGGGAAGCATCATGAGAGTAAAATTGAAGCATTTTAAAGACATTGAATTTGGTGGGTTCGTTGAATCCATGTCGATCACTACTTTGCTAAAGTTGGATAGTTTGAGAAAAAATTGGGGTTTCCCGATACAGGTAAGCCCCGCTGTTGGCTCTACAGCAAGATGGTCTGGTGAAGACGATAACAGTAGACACAATGTCGATAAGTGGGGAAAAAGCTACGCAATTGACGTTATGCCAAGCGGAATATATTCCAAAGATGATGTGACTAATTTCATAAAAGTGGCAAAAAGATGTGGTTTTGATGGCATTGGGTTTTATCCCCACTGGAATCCTAAAGCGGGTTTCCATATAGACGAGCGGGAGGATGAAGCGCGTTGGGGTGGAGTTCTGGATAAAAAAGGTAATCAAATCTACGTCTCTCTTCAAGAGGCAATCAAGAGATTTATATGATGAATCCATTGAATTTAATTAAAGACATATTCAGACCTGCTGCCGATTTGATAGACAACGTGCATACATCTGAGGAAGAAAAGGGAGAAATACGGATAAAGCTTGACCAGATTGAGTCTGTTTTGACCTCCGAATTTATAGCACTTCAGATGAAGCTTCTGGAGGCTCAATCGAGTATCATAAAAGCAGAGGCAGAAGGTTCGAGTTGGATTCAGAGGTCTTGGAGACCAGTAACGATGCTTGTCTTCCTTGCACTGGTGGTATTCGACTCGTTTGGATGGCTTCCAAACAGGTTAGCCCCAGAAGCCCTTGATATAATTAAGATAGGTCTTGGTGGTTACGTCATAGGTAGATCAGTTGAGAAGACCGCAAAGGCTTTTAAGGGGGCTTAGTTGTGCCAGACCCAATGAAGGAAGATTACGCTATGCAGATAGCAATTGCCCGTTATGGCGAAAAGATACAATCTAATAAAGATGCAATCGAGGACAGACACAGAATAGTAACAGAAAGAGTTGTAAAACTGGAAGCAAACCAAAGGTGGGCTATACTAACGATGCTTGGACTTATAATGAAGGCTGTATTCGATACAATATCTAAGGGAGGTGGATTATCGTGACTGGTTATTCGGATGTAATTGGAATGACAGTAACCGTAATATCTCTGGCAGCAGCGACAGGAAGTGGTTTTTCTGCCTACAAGGATTTTACTACCCCTTTTTCTGTAGAAGGTTCAGCCAAGTATACTCAGCCTGTTACAAAAGGGCAGACTGTCATGCTGAACTGGATTTTTTCGGTCAGGACTGAATGTGAGGGGCAGTACGCCAGTGTCTGGAGAGGCGATAAAGGATACATGCTCTCAGAGGAATTCCGACCAATGGCTATTCCTTTCGGAGAGAACCAGAATATTGTTATTCCAACTGTGATTCCTACCACTGCACCAGAAGGTATTCTTACAATGACAGTTAGAGGTTATACTGATTGCGACAAAGAGAAAAGTGCTGTGGATAACAGTAGGTGGAACATTAAGCCTGTTTTGTTCTTGGTGGTTAAAAGCTGAGAGGCATAAAAAAGCCCTGCGGGAACAGGGCAAAAGGGCGTAAAAAAACGATCACATAAACATACTACTGCTTACTTGTGCCAATTGACAAGCTTTTTTTACCGATATTGGACATAAATTCTTTAGACCTGATTTGCGTATCCAAAAAAACTATACTGCCACCCTTTGCCAAAAATTCTTCAGTATGCTTCTGGATAGTCGCGCTTTCCTCGCGCTTTTGATCCATTGATCGTTTAACAATATCGTGTTTTGCGAATATAAAGTAGTTGTTCATTGTTGTCATTGTTGAAACTCCTTGTGTGTAAGCCAATCTTCTAATGCTTGAAATGCTGCATCGTATCCGAGTGCGATACAGACGAACGCCCCTTGTTCTTGTGCTTCGGTCAGGTACTCCAATTGCCCTGTCTCGAACCGACCAAGGGTGTGGTCTCTACGCTTCAGTTCGCAGATGAAGGGGTATTTTGCAGGTATTATGATGTCAGGCGCACCTTTTGTCATTCCTTCTGCTTTGTGCCGTGCAGTCTGCTGAAAAGACCGCTTACCTTCGTTCCTTGGGTGGATAGCTATCGTTCCAAGGTTCGGGTACTTCTTTCTTAGCAGGTTAAAGAACGTGACCTGCTCTGCTGACTCCACGGGGCAATTACCCCGAAAGTCTTTGTTGCCGTAAATCGTCAGGTGTGGGGGGAAGCGCATCTTCTTGTTCTCCGTGTGCATATACTTTAAAGAACCCACTGGATTCTTTTTTGACCGTTATGGTCTTTGGCATCAATCCTTCTCGGATATTATCAATAAATTCGTCCATAGTTGCGACTCTTCGACCATACACCTTTTCGCAGAGGTTATCCCACAGCTTCCTCTGGGTGGGCATATACCACACCTTAAAAGTCCTGTACTCAGAAGTGTATGTTATGCAAACAGTCTTATTGCCTCTTCCGCTCACCCAAGGCTCTACATGCCACCCTAGCAGCTTGTCGGTACTTCTGGCAGACGGGTCTTTCTTCAACTTCTTGTATTCAAAGATCAACTTTTCGTTCGGGTCGACAATCTCACACTTGCAGTTGGAGCAGTATCTAGCAGCAATATCATTCTCAGCACCGCAGTCAGGACACTCTTTTCCTGTCCAACGGTAGTCGCATCTGGAGTAAGAACCTGCCACTATTGTCTGACCGAGGCATCTACGACCAAAGTGTGATGGTATTTCTAGCTTATTGTCTGCTAGGTCATAGAAATAGCCGTCCTTGCCGACCTTAAAGCCGTCAGGATTAGGGCGACAGGCAAACTCATTGAAGGTAGTACAGTCTGGGCATTTTGCTATTGTGGTGGCAGACTCCTTATTGCTTACAGTAACCTTTATTATCGGGTTGAAAACATCACCGTCTGGGCAATGCCTTTCGATATTCTCAGCGTAGTCCAACACCAGACAGTCATTTTTGCCGTTGTCTAACCTTAGACCCCTGCCAATGATCTGCTGAAGCAGTCCGACAGATTCTGTAGCCCTGAGTATCGCAATAACGTCAACGTGGCTTGCGTCAAAGCCCGTGGTGAGGACTTGGACGTTAACTAGATACTTGATAGCCCTAGCTTTAAAACGCCTCAGAATCGACTCACGCTCGGTCTTAGGGGTATCGCCTGTTACCATAGCTGAAATGCTGCTTGGCAAACTGGCTAGGACTTCTTCGGCATGTTTAAGAGTAGCAGCGAATATCATCACGCCCATGCGCCCACTGGACATATCAACTATCTCAGCGACAATACCTGCTGTCTTTCTGCCATGGCCTTCAAAGGCAACTTCGATTGACTTGCTATCGAATTTACCAGTGCTATTCAGGACAAGGCTCTCCGTAGAATATCCGTCATGACCCTCTGTCAACGGTGGTGTCAGGTAGCCCTGCTCGATAAGGCTGCGAGCCGTTATTCGGTAAACAAGACGTTTGAAGTACGGGTTCTTTGCTTGGTCTTCTGGAACAGGATTGCCACTTTGATCTATTGCGTAGATATAGCCAGTTCCCATCCTGTACGGAGTGGCGGTCAAACCGATCACTCTCAGGTATGGGTTGGATTCTCTAAGGCCATCGACTATAGCCCTGATAGTTGGGGTCACCCCATGCGCTTCATCGATAACCACCAACATGATCTTCTTAAACTTAGTGATGTTGTTCAGCACGGACACTGGTGACCCGAATATCACTGGATGCCTCATGCACTTCGACCCTGCCGATGCAGAGAATATTGAGGCGGGTTTGCCTGTCAGAAGGTACTTCTCGCGGTTTTGCTCAACCAACTCTTTCGATGGGGCGAGACAAAGAACATTGCCCTTCTTTTCTAAGTGTATCCACTCTGCCAGTGACGCAATTATATGAGACTTCCCTGCACCAGTTGCTGCCTCGATTACGCAAGGGTCAAAACACTTGGTGATAAAAGCCTTCGCTGCGTCAAAGGCATCCTGTTGGTAGGGTCGAAGAGACATTATCGGACGTTCCAGACTGTTGATGGCGCTCCAGTGTATGCCGTCAGGTCAGCGTCAGGAATCAAATCCTTGACCGCCTTGGCGTACTGCACAGAGCCTTTTCGCATAGATGGGTACACTGTGACATACTCGCCATCCACTTCGCTTGCAAACACCGTTTTACGCCCACTGGCTGCTTCTATGAGCGCCTTTCTGAGCATATCTACCTCTGCTTCAATATCTGCCAACTTAGCCTTGGCAATTGCGTATTTGTGAACCAGTTCTTTTTGCTTGTCGCTCTCAAGAACCAAGTCTTCCAGATACTCTTTTGGGTTGGCAACTGCTTCAGCCAATTCTTCTCGGAAGCGATCAAGAACGGGCAGGTTGAGGTCGAACCAATCCTGATCAAATTTTACCAATTCGAGGTCATACCCTTTTGCAGTCCACTGGAAAAAGTACGCATTCTTTCTGCCTGTGCATGCCATTTCTAGCTGAACCTGCGCGTAATAATGGGGTAGGTCACTCAATTTTTTGAACTCTGGGTTATCTTCGTCACGCAATCCAAAAGGACACTTGACTTCGACAATGTGGTGTTTGCCCACCAGACCGTCTGGAGACGCGCCTAGCCAATCTATCTCACTGTGGACACTAAATTCAGCAGGGTCGACCCTGATGCCGTAATCCATTTGTAAGTCTGCCAAGGCATATTCTTCATTGAAGTTGCCGTATTCTGTAGCCACGTTTCCATTGAATTCTGATGAAGCACCTAAAATCTCACGAACCATCGCTCGGAGGCACTGTGCTTTTGTTTGCAGTGGTGAAACGCCTAGGATTGCACCTGCACGACTACCCGTAATCATGCCTTTGCGCTGCTCAAACCACTCTGGACTTCTTTGCTCGATCATAGTTATACGCCTTTTATTTATTAGGAATGCCCCCCTTTCGAGGGGCTAAGATATTAGAAAGCTACGTCACCTAACATATTCGGTGCTTGAACTTGCGCTTGCGCTTGCGCTTGCGCTGTTGCATTGCCACTTGAGACCGCTGCCACCCAGTTGCCACTGTTTGTCTTTTCCTCATTTTCCCAAACTTGAAGTTTAATAAACATTGGCTTGTTCATTAAGTTAGCTGACAAATCCATGTTGGATGGTTCTGTACCTAGACGCATTAGACCGCCACCCGCATTGGTGTCAATCGCAGCAAGCATGCGTATATTCTTGTCGCGCTTCTTTGTGTCAGGCTCTTTAACGCGAACCTTCTGGAAAACCTTGCGACCCTTATATTCTCCGTCAAGGATATGCCAACGTAGTTCGATATAGTCTGTCCCTTGGTAAGATGTCCAAGAGGCTTCGTCAATCGCTGCGCGAACAACAGAGCCTGATGGGATGGGCTTGATTGATGGGTTTGCATCAAATTCAGTTGATGCTGCTGCTTGTGAGTTGTCGCTCAAATTCCAAAATGACATAGTCTTTTCCTCAGATTAAATTATTGTGTCGATGAAGTTAATTAATGGGTTAACGCCCTGAACTACAGGAATATCCTGCGTGATTCCGTAACGGTTTTTACTGATGTTTGAAGCTGTTGCATACGTTGTGAGTACGCGAGCGCCATTAGAGATAGCCTTGCTGCGCTGACGGCTTTCGTCTTGCATAATAAAAGTCTCAAGGCGTAAGTATCCGACCAAGTCGCTGTCGTCAACGTAAGGTGCGATTGACTTTTTGCCAAGACGAACCGTGTATCTTGTGTATGGGTCTTGGTCTGGCAGCTCAATTGTCTCTGTTTCAGCGTGAGCAAGAAAGATGATACTCATACCCTTCTCGTTGAGCAGACCGCATGCCTTTCGTACTCTGTGGTGCATTGTGGCGACAGCAGAAAGACCTGCTCCGTAGCCACCGTTTGCTTGGTTAATCGACTTTGGCTTCTTCACATCGCTATCAATAACGTGCTGAATGAACAGGCGCTCTAATGCTGTGACAGAGTCAATGACGACAGTCTGGTAATCGTGTACCTCGTTCAGTAAAGCACCCAACTGCTCCCACATATCACTCGCTGACTTTAATAGTGGAAATACATCTGGAGACTGTTCTGAAGACACTGACTGCATTCCGTCTTCTGCCAATACAAAGATCGGCTTTGGAAACGTAGCAGCTAATGATGTTTTGCCCATACCTGCATCACCGCAGATGGTGATAATAGGCTTGCGCTTCTTTGGCTTACTTACCTGAGAAATTATAGACATTTTGTCCTCCGTTTTTCTCGCTTTATCTTTTTGACGTTGACAACAATAATCATCCTCGATACTATTGTCAACACATTCGGTAAATATTTTTAACAGGGGTGAAAAAAGTGCTAACAATAGACGACATTAAGCATAGGCTGAAAGACCATAATCTGACAGCAGTATCAAGAAGCAGTGGGGTTGGATACATGACGCTATATCGCATAATGAACGTAAAGGATTACAACCCTTCTTACGAAGCTATTAAGAAATTGTCCGACTACTTGCAGGAAAAATAATAATGAACCACAACGATTACATTGACGGAAGCTTCCGCATATTTGGGCTGCACGGAATAGACGATAAGGGTAACTGCAACTGTGGCAACAAGCAGTGCAAGGCTATTTTTAAGCACCCTCGCGCATCTAGTTGGCAGCACACCCCGCATTGGTCTGATGAGCAATTAGACACGATGGAGCAGATGGGGCAGTTCGACACAGGCTTTGGGGTACTGGTAGACAACCACATAATTATTGATATTGACCCAAGAAATGGCGGAGAAGAATCCTATGAAAAGCTATGCAAAGACACTGGCATCGACTTCATCAAAGAATCAACCTTCGTTGTCAAAACTGGAGGTGGCGGTCACCATATCTACTTCAATCGTCCTATTGGCTCTGCTCTGGTCAGTCATCATAATGACTATGTTGGGGTTGATTTCAAGTCGTCAGGATACGTTGTCGGGTGTGGCTCTATGCACGCTTCTGGATTGCTTTATGAGGCGCTAAAGGGTCATCCATCCGAGGTTGGCGATGCGCCATTAGCACTTATTGATTTGCTAAAGAAGCCAGAGCGATATAGGGCTGTATACGATGGCTCTCACATCGACATATCTCATAATGACATTCGAGACATGCTTCAATTCTACAAGAACGACAATGTCGATTATGAAGAATGGATTCGCTGCGGAATGGCTATTCATGACGCGACAAATGGCGAGGGGTTTGGTCTTTGGGACGAGTGGTCGAACCAATCTGATAAATACGACTCTTCGATGATGAACCAAAAGTGGCACAGCTTCGGCAAGTCGTCAAACCTAGTAACAATTGGAACGCTAATCCACCATGCGGAGCAGTACGGGTACACTCAGTCTGTTGTTTTCACCGAAGACTCTATGCCCAACATAGCGCCACCGACTGAGGAAAACTTCTTGGATGTCTCTGACGTTGACATACTGCGTCCACCATCTTTTGTGGGCGAGGTTACCGCTTGGATTAACAACCAGTGTCGATTCCCACGGGAACACCTCGCAGTGGCTGCTGCGTTGTCTGCTGTCGGCAATATCGCGGGGCTTCGATTTGAGGACGAAACCTATGGTGTTACCAGTAACCAGTTCATATTCTGCGTGGCAGGTTCGGCAACTGGTAAAGAAGCCATCCAACAAGCGCAGTCACAGTTGCATCGCGTGGCAGGTATGTCTCCCGCAACGCACGGCACGATCAAGTCGGAGCAAGAAATTGTCAGAAACCTGACCGACCACCAACCTGCCCTGTACATCATTGACGAAATGGGTCTTGTGTTGCAGAAAATCCAAAACGCACGATTAAGGGGCGGGGCTGCTTATCTTGAGGGGGTAGTTGGAACACTGATGTCTGCTTATTCAAAAGCGTCATCGTTTTTGCTGCTGTCAGGTGACGTTCGCAAAGAGATTAAAAAGGCGCTGCAAAACGAATTGAAGGCATGCACCAAGCGATTGGACGAAAATGATGACGAGGGCGGAAAGCATCAGAGGCGCGCTGAAGAATTAGTGATGCAGCTTCAGACACTGGACACGGGTCTTGAGCGACCATTCCTATCCTTGATTGGATTCACAACTCCAGTGACATTCAACAGCCTTGTTGACTACGAGCAGTCTGCAAACGGATTTTTCGGTCGAGCATTGGTAGTGCAGGAAAAGGATACCAACCCAAAAGCTAAGAAGAGGTTCAAACCTGTTCCTATGTCACCATCGATGTCGATGACCTTGATGAATTTGGCTAACGGTGGAAACATGGATACAGAAGTAACTCGTATCCAACACCTTGGCAAGCGCACAATGATACCTACGGACAAATCTGCTCTGGAATTGCTCGATCTGATCGAAGAGCATTATCACGACTACGCTGACTCAGCAAAAGAGGCAACTCTTGAAGCTGTTCCAAGACGGGCGTTCGAGTTGGTTCTGAAGGTGTCTCTCATTCTTGCTATACCATGCGGGGTACGCACGGTTGAGCATGTCAGGTGGGCATTCGCATTCGTTGAGCGCGACATTGCAGAAAAGATCAACCTAGCTGCGTCAAACATGGCACAGGTAGACAAACGACTAGATGAAGCACTGGCGAGAAGAGTGATAGCTATGCTTGATACAGACCACGGGGAGACCACTGGTGTTATCGCAAACAGATGCAGACCTGTTAGAAAAGAGGATGTTGAACGCACCCTAGGCACGCTCAAGCAGATGGGCAAGGTTCGCTGTGTTGAAACTATACACGCGAGAAATAAAACTAAAACAGAACATTGGTACTCATCATGAAATACAAAATGTACGCAAATTGGGCAGTATACCTAGTAGAAGTGACTAGATTTGAAATGGGTTATGAGGCGGTCACACACCGCCTACCAGAAGACTGCTATCCCGCAGAGCCTGACGAGATTGAGTTTACGGTAATTTCGTTGGAGGTTGACGATGAAGACTCCTACGACCCAACTTATGACCCCGAGTATGACCCAGACTTTTGCGATAGACTTATCATAGAAGTTAAAAAAGGCATAAAGTATTTGCATTAACACCAAAAAGGAATACACTGTATAGCAGATCGATCACAACAGGGGCATGACAATGATTAAAAAAATGAATCACAACGATTACATTGCAAAGCTTAGAACATACTCTACTGATAGCGTCAGATATGTGCGCGATGACGCGAAAAGAGCAGCAGAAGCTGCTGATGAAATGGGAAGTCCAAACTCTGGCTATTACTGGGATGAATATCATTATGCCTGTATGGAGTTAAGGAAGCGTGCTGATGGTGGTGCGCGATGAACACACAAATTATTAGGAAGCTTTCACGGGGAGTCACAATATCCTTTGATGGCAACGAAGAAAACGAGCAACGGGCATGTAACGCTCTGGGTCTTCCGCTTACTCAGGCAGACCTTACCTACATCTTAATGTTCAAGTGGGTATGGAAAATAGAAATGACAGTCATTAGCGATAACAATGACTACGAAAGAAATGTCAGCATGACATTTACAGAGGATACCCCAAGTAGATTGGACGATTTGACAGACAAAGTGATAGCTAAACGGACTATCGCAGTGATTGAAGCAGAAGGATACAAGTACCTTAAAACAATCTGGAAAGCCAAAATAATCAAGTAACGGAGAGTTTATGGACACCTCAAAAACAGCGGAAACAGTTAAAAAATTCGGTTATAAATCGCTTAAACAATTAAGCGAGATTACTGGAATACAGACTCAGACGCTTAGAAAATGGGCAGCAGATCGGCCTAGGTTATTCATCATAATTTTAAGCGGTGCGGTTCAGTACAGGACAGCGCCAGTTGACATTAGCAAGATTGAACAAGTTAGGGGCAACAGTTAATGAAGCAGCAAACAAAGGTTATATTTCACTACTACCATCATGCGTCAAATAGTGTCGTATCGCTTAATACCGAGTCAGACATCAAAAAGTACCCACCCGACAGTCTGCTACTTGTTGGCAGAGAGGCAATAACAATAAGCCCTCCATACCTGAGAGATATGAAGAGCGCGCTTAAATTGCATAAGTTGATGTTAGACCTCGACCATAAGCAGCTTATGGATTCTATTCAAAATCGCATAGACACAGAGCCAACTGGAGGAGAATAGCGATGGGTTTTACACCGAAGATAAATGAAGATAATTCATCACGGTTCTCGAAGCTAAAGCATGACATCGAGAACTGGGCTACAGACAGAGGCATTATTGCCAATGCTACACCCGCTTCACAGCTTCTGAAGGCTGCTAGTGAATTTGGCGAATTGTGTGATGCTGAGAACAAAGGCCAACATGACGAGGCTGTTGACGCAGTTGGAGACGTACTGGTTTGCATAATTAACTATTGCGCTATAAAGCAATACGATATTGAAGATTGCCTGTCCTTGGCTTACGAAGAGATTAAAGACCGCAAGGGCTACCTGACAAAGGATGGCTGCTTCGTTAAAGAGTAATTGTTCACAGCAATACCGAAGACCCTGTATACTCAAAACATCGAGGCAGGGTCTTTTTTATTGGGGGGTATCATGTCGACTACAGTAATTAACGTATTTTCAAATATCAAAGAAGCTTCTGACGGATTCTGTGATCTGTGGAAAAGCCAGATACCGTTTGCAACTTCAAAGACGCTCAACAACATGACGTTCAATATAGCCAAGCGGAAGCTTCCTGTTGACACTCAGAATGAGTTTGCGGGTGGTTCTACGGCATTCACGAAGCGTGGGTTTATATACGACAAATCGACCAAGCAGCAGCTTTGGACGACAATTGAAACCAACCCTGAGAACCAGTACCTCGCTCTGCAAATCCTAGGTGGTGTCCGTAAACTGTCGGACATGAAAGAGTCACGCAACATGACTCTTACTAACGTCGATGGCACGAAAACAACGACTAGAGCAATCCTGTCTCCATACGCGAAGAACGTAGCGAGCAAAATGACGAAGGAAGGTAACCTTAATCAGAAGCCCCGTGCGACCATATTCAAGAGAGCATCAAAAAATGGCTTTGTCGGCTTCCTGCCAAGAAAAGGATGGGGAAAAGGGGCACAGTCTAAATCAGCAGGGGCATACGTTCGAGTTGGGCGAGGCAAGAACGCGACCATTAAGAAGATGATCAACTTGACCACACGGGATTTCCGCTACAGAGCAAAGTTCAAGTTCGCTGAGAACGTAGCCGAGGGCGTTAACGCACCTAGATGGGGTTTTGCTGCACAATTCCCTGTGGAAGTTGAGCGTGCTGTCATAAGCAATCTGAAGCACACCCAACGGAAGATTGACGCGAAAATGAAGAAGATAATGGGATAGATTGCTCAACGTCTGGGGCTGCAAACGTAGCCCTAGCACCTCCAAGGTGTATACCCGCTACATTCACCCTACCTCGAACCAAAAACGTCACCTAGGACTTCCTGTGAAGCCAAAGTTCTATTTTATCAATACTCCACGACTGTACGCCCATAAGACATAAAAATTTTCCAGTTAGAATGAATCCCGAACCGAACCAAAACTGATTTTTTTTTAACGAGTATCCCATGGAGGGGGTAGGCATTCGTAAAAACACCCCCTTATTGCAGGTATTCCACGGAGGGGTCTCAGGCTGTCGCAAAAAGGCACGCCATTAACATTAGCCAACGCTAATATTAGACAACCCTAATGCTCACTATCCTGAAATGGCGAACGGCACAAATTGATCAAAAAATGACCAATTACCGCTAAAAACACCACTTTTCATCACTATTCTGAATAGGATAGTGACAGGATAGTGACCCTCTACTATGCCAAAGCCCAACAAACACGGGGGCTGCGGGCAGAATAGTGAAAATAATAGAATAGTGATCTATAAACATAAATATTCATTCTTTCTCTTATACTTTTCTCCTCTCTTATTAGTTACTCTTTATATGCCCCTTTTGGGTCTATAAATAAGATAAATATAAATATAAATATATAAATATATACTATTCTATAAATATACTCTTACAGCCCAATAGATTCGGGGGTTTCAGGTTAGCCTACTCTGAACTATTCTGCACTACTCTGAACTATCCTTTACATTAAACCTCTTTTTTTACCCTTTTTGCAACAAAAACGTATAAATAGTATTGTTTTCTTCTGAAAGTGCGTGTAATGTACGCATATCTTAAACGAAAAGCCAAGCAAGGGGTTCAAAATGAAAAACTACTGGAAAGCATCAGATATAAAAATCTCTACTGACCGCTCTGGATTTATGACTGCCGAACACAAATTTGCAGGGCTTTTGATTGACGGCAGATTTTATGAAGAAATATCAGAATGCAAAAAAGACGCGGAACTAATTTTGAAAGTGAAGAAAGAAAGACAAATAAACTAATAACAACGGGGCGAAAGCCCCTATCTAATAATTGGAGAACGACATGGAAACAACAATAACAGCAGATCAGTACAGAAAAAGTGCAGCACGTTCAGTTGAAATGGCCGAGGAATCTTTTCAGCGGTGTGACACCGATGGCTTCATGTCGCAGTGGTCTTCAGGCATCAACGCACGCCTAGATTTGGCAAAGGCCGACATTGTCGATCAAGAATACGTTGACACCTTTGTGGGGCTGTATGTGGGGCAAAGACGCATCAAGGCAAAGGCTTACAGAAGCCAATTTGGCACATCGTGGGTTATGCATGAATCGGAGCAGGAATTGATCTCACTTCGCGGAGGCGCATTCCTGCCAACTGGTCGCAACTCCAGAATCCATAAAAAGCTTGGCATACGCGAGGCACTGGAGACAGCACCTGCTTGGGCTAAGATAAGCGGTGAGCATCTTACCAACCTGTCAGTCGTGAGATATAGAACTGGATGCAAGTGGGGTACAGATGCTGTCTATTTAAAAGAATTCGATAAATAGTATTGCTTTCTGCATATAATGCATATATTGTATGCAGACACTAAGAAATAAGGGGCGAAAGCCCCAAGGGGCAAAAATGAAAAACCTAACTAAAAAACAGATTGCCAAGGTTCGCGAGGTTTTGCGGGTAACTAAAGCCAACAAAATTCATGGCAGCATTGATACGGTGGCTTTCGCAGAATACGTCAATACGGTGGTACTGGCGAAAGAGAAAATACACTATCAATTTTGGTCTGGAACAGGCCGAAACATGACGCTAGCAGTTGACGGGATGGCGTTGCGTCACGTTGATTTTTGTAAGGCTATTGGATACGAATTTGCCGATAAAAACGATGCCCCACGCGGTGGCGCTGTTGGCGAGTACATCGTCAAAAAAGGCAATAGAACAAAGGTGGATTTTTTTGCGGTGTGTATTCAATGTGGTATAGGGGTAACAAAATGAAAATTTACACAGTGGTAGCGGTTAGCAAAAAAAACAAATCACTTGTTGACATTGGCGCAACGTTTAAAAGCATACAAAGTGCGTTAGATCACATGACCTATTTGAACAATGAATTGAAAGCAGAGCAGCCAAGGGCTTCTTTTGAATATTGGGTTCGCACCTCAATTCTAAACGACTAATAAAAAACTGGGCGCAAGCCCCAAGGGAATCAAAATGACAACGTATAGAATCTCATGGTCAGACGGATACGGTCACGCATTTGCTTTCAATATCGAGGCGGAAAGTCAGGGCGAGGCTATCGAGTTATTTGAACTAGAAATTGAGTCTCGCTATGACGATGCGACAATAATCAGCATCAAAGAGGTTATATAATCTATTTAAAAGAATTCGATAAATAGTATTGCTTTCTGCATATAATGCATATATTGTATGCAGACACTAAGAAATAA
>ERZ767114.1040-NODE-1040-length-13852-cov-2.530672_pt1 | contig 13852 bp, 10 predicted proteins | sample MGYA00374952_ERZ767114 | MGnify/ENA primary metagenome ERZ767114 (study PRJEB28939, sample SAMN06267156) | marine metagenome | isolation source: Columbia River Estuary | place: USA:Columbia River Estuary, USA | collected 2012-05-05 ...
GTGTGGGTCGCGCGGCGCATCGATATTGCAAATCACTGGGTGGCAAACCACCCCTTTCAGGCCGATCAATCATGACCCCATCAGACCTGAAAAAACTCGAAATCCAGCCGCTTACCAAAGCCAGCTTTGCGCCCTTTGGAACGGTTATTGAAACTGATGGTGCAACGCAGATCGGCATCAATCAGGGAACGACCATAAGATTTGATGCCATGGCGGGCGTTGATGCGGCGGCGGGCGATGGCAGGCCCATCATATCGCTATTTCGCGGCACGCGCCGCCCCGATCCGATTGAAATTCATCTTCTTGAACGCCACCCGCTTGGCTCGCAAGCCTTTATGCCGCTAAGCCAGCATGATTGGCTGGTTGTGGTGGCACATGGCAATGCGGCAGGTGACGCCCCTGATTTTTCGACGCTGGCCTGTTTTCGGGCAACCGGCGAACAGGGGGTCAGCTATGATCGTGGGGTCTGGCATCACCCTTTGCTGGTTTTGCAACCGGTGCAAGATTTTCTGGTGATTGATCGTCAAGGTGAGGGGCATAATCTCGATGAAGTCTGGCATGACGGACCAGCGGCACTGATCAATCCATAGCGCTACCAGTATTTGATCAGGCTTTTGGTTAGGCTTTGCCCATCAAATCGGCCGTCATGGCGCGATGTTTTGACAGCAAATGCTGCATATCCATGCTCACAAGCTGGCCTTGGTCGACAATGATTTTGCCATTGATAATCGTATAGCTGGTTTTGATTGGGCCGCAGAATAGCAGCCCTGCCAGCAAATCCCATTCAGCGCCAGCAAAATCAACACCACGACAATCAAAAGCAGCGATATCGGCAGCATAGCCTGGTGCTAGAACGCCAATATCGTCACGGTTCAGGACCACTGCGCCGCCGCGTGTTGCAAGCACCAAAGATTCGCGCGCCGTCATGGCATCACCAGTTTTCATCACCCGTTGCAACAGCATCGCCTGACGCGCCTCATTCAGCATATGACCACTATCATTCGATGCTGATCCATCAACGCCAAGGCCGATTTTCACGCCAGCATCAATCATCTCACGAACTGGCGCGATGCCGCTCGATAGGCGCATATTTGAACATGGACAATGGGCAATACCGGTTCCCGTGCTGGCAAACAGGTTAATTTCTTGCGGGTCAAGCTGCACACAATGCGCATGCCAGACATCATTACCAATCCACTCGACAGCTTCGATATATTCGCCCGGACGCATGCCAAAACTGGCAAGGCTATAGTCAATATCTTCGCTATTTTCGGCCAAATGCGTATGCATGCCAACCTGATAGGCGCGTGCCATATGGGCGGTTTCTCGCATCAGATCCATGCTTACCGAAAAGGGCGAGCAAGGGGCAAGTGCCACACGATGCATGGCGTAACGGTCGGCATTGTGATGCGTTTCGATCAAGCGCTGACAGTCGGCCAGGATCGCAGGTTCGGCTTCGGTCAGGCGGTCAGGTGGAAGTCCGCCTTTTGATTCGCCAATGCTCATTGATCCGCGGGTGCCATGAAACCGCATGCCAATATCGGCAGCCGCCGCAAATGAATCATCAAGCCGCGCGCCGTTGGGATATAGATAGAGATGATCAGATGATGTGGTGCAGCCACTAAGCGCAAGCTCGGCCATAGCGAGGGCGTTTGACCAGTAAATATGATCAGGGCCAATATTGCTCCAGATTGGATAGAGCGTTTGCAACCAGCCAAATAGCGGGGCATTTTGCGCCGCTGGAACGGCACGTGTGAGATTTTGAAACATATGATGATGCGTGTTGACCATGCCCGGTATCACCACATGGCCGGTCATATCAATCACCGTATCAGCGTCAGCCGGTAAAGAACCTGTATCGCCAACGGCCTCAATAACTCCATTTCGGGCAAACAGGCCGCCATTTTTGATTTCAGCGCCGCAATGATCGCCCGGGCGTCCAACATGCGCCGCCGATTGGCCGCTAGCCGCATCGCGTGGCCCCATCGTGCATAGTAGGTCGGCATTTTTCAACAGAAGTGTTTTATCAGCCATAATTGATATATTCCTGTCGTAAATATGCCGCCGAATCATTTGATCCGGCGGCATGATGATTATTCTTTATCATGGCCTTGCGAGTGTTCGTCTCGCAAGACTTCTTTTTGATTAGTCAATATCTTTTGGAATCAACAGGTTCAAGATCACCGAAATCGCTGCTGCAGGAAGCAATCCTGATACCATCAGCATTTCGAATGAATCAGGCAGATGCTGCATTGATTTTGGCACGGCTTGAATGCCAAGCCCAACCGATAGTGACATTGCCAAAATGATCATATTGCGGCGGTTCCAATTCACACCTGACAACATGTTAATGCCAGCGCTAACAACCATACCAAACATCATGATCACGCCGCCGCCCAAAACTGAAATTGGCATTGCCGCAACAACAGCACCAACCTTTGGAATGAGACCACAGGCCACAAGGAATAGGGCGCCAAGCGTGACAACCGAACGGCTCATCACACCTGTCATTGAGATCAATCCGACATTCTGGCTGAATGACGTGTTTGGCAAGCCACCAAATAAGCCAGCGATAAAGCTGCCAAAACCATCAGCATAAGTGCCACCCGATAGCTCTTTATCAGTGGCTTCGCGGTTTGCACCACCTTTGGCAATGCCCGAAATATCACCAACTGTTTCAATGGCACTGACAAGTGACATTAAGCACATGCCGATAATGGCAAATGCGCTAAATTCGATCCCATATTTGAACGGCTCCGGTACGGCAAACCATGCCGCTTTGGCAACACCGCCAAAATTAACCGCACCAGTCAGATAGCCAACAACATAACCGGCGATCAAGCCGATCAGAATGGCCGCAGATGACATGGTGCCACGGGTGAAGAATTTGAAACCAAGGGCAACGAAGATCACCACAAGCGCAAGACCCCAGCGGCTAAAATCGCCCCATTCAGGTGCGTTCATTTGAAAGGCTGCGGCTCCGCCAGAAGCATATTTAATGCCGACAGGCAACAACGCCAATCCAATGGCAGTAATCACAATGCCTGTCACCAATGGCGGGAACCAATGGCGGATGCGGCCAATGACACTGCCAAGAAATGTATGAAACAGACCGGCAACAATCACCGCGCCGAACAAGGCGGCCATGCCACTGGTTTTCACTATACCAATCATGATGGGAACAAAGGCAAAGCTTGTTCCCTGCATTACAGGCAATCTTGCGCCAATCGGACCAAAGCCGATTGTCTGGAATAATGTGGCAACCCCCGCAAACAGCATCGCCATTTGCACAAGATAGACCATATCCTCACCGCCAAAAGCAAAACCAGCAGCGCCAGCGATGATAATTGATGGTGTAACGTTACTGGCAAACATTGCCAGAACATGCTGGACCCCAAGGGCGGTACGCGGCCCAAGAGGTATCTCATGATTCGGATCTTTAAGTTGCTCGGCTGTGCCGATTTCTGTATTGGTCATTCTAAATTCCCCCTTTAGTTAGCCAATATAGAAAAAGCCTAAGGTGAATTTGCCATACTGCAAGTTAAATCGTGTCTTTCTGAAGGTAAAAATAATCAAAAATATAACATTATCAGAGTTATATATATCATATTATGGTCTTGACAATTATTGAAAAATTAAACTTATCAGTGTATCTGACTAGCAATTTTTTTGACTAGGCAGTATTAGACAAAGAGGATGTTTTTGCCGGTATTTACTCTTTTCGGATAGGGCTTAACGGCCAGATGGATGAATGCTAAACCGACATATTGATTTCAAGGAGACAGAGAATGGGTTACGCAATGGCAGCCGCCAAACCGGGTGGGTCTGAAGTTCTTCATAAAATCACGCTTGGGGATTTAATACCCGCAACAGGTGAGGTGTTGATCAAACATGACGCGGTCGGTATTAATTTTCTTGATATCTATATCCGCAATGGTGCCTATCCATGGCCGGTTGATGGTGATCTTATTCTTGGATCTGAAGGTGCTGGTATTATCGAAGCGGTTGGCAGTGATGTCAAAGGTTTGGCTGTTGGCGACCGTGTTGGCTACACGCTTGCCAATGGCGCTTATGCAACCCATCGTGTGATTGACGCTGCCTATGTTGTCAAACTGCCGGATAATGTGCCAAGTGATTTGGCCGCATCGATCATGTTGAAAGGCTTGACCGTTGCCTATCTAATCCATGACAGCTATGCGGTTAAGCCGGGTGATACAGTGCTGTTTCACGCTGCGGCTGGCGGCGTTGGTCTGATTGCCGGTCAGTGGCTAAAGGCGCTTGGCGCCACCACAATTGGTACGGCTGGCGGTGCCGAAAAATGCGCCCTTGCCAAGGCCAACGGGTTTGATCATGTGATCGATTATACCAGCACCGATTTTGAAGCCGAAGTGATGCGCCTGACCAATGGCGAAGGCGTGAATGTGGCATATGACTCGGTTGGCAATGACACAATGGGGCGAACCATCACATCGACCAAACGGCGCGGCACTATTATCGCCTTTGGCCAATCATCAGGGCCATATACCGATTTCAAAATCACCGATCTTTCAAAAGGGTCTTATTACTTGAGCCGTCCAACATTGTTTCACTTTGTTGGTGATCGGTCATGGCTTGATACAGCATCGGCGAAACTATTCAAGGCAGTTACCGATGGCACAATCAATGTGTCGATCAATCAGCGTTTTGCCTTGGAAGATGTGGCAAAAGCCCATGAGGCATTGACGGGCCGTGCCACGACAGGCTGTACGATACTGAATGTCTAAATAACCGAAGACTCATAACCGGCTGGATCGCCATTGAAGCGGCGCAAATCATGCCTTGCACCTTTTGAAAACATTAAGGGGCTGCCAATGGCAGCCCCTTTTTTATGCTCAGATCGTTATCGCAAGCGCGATGTTATGCGCTTTGCTGCGGCCGCATATCAGCTTGGCTGATGCCGGCAACCGACACTGGCTGTTTCATTGCGTCGCGACGGAATGGCTCGCCAAGCTCTTGGTTCAACAGTACTTCGATAAAGGTGGTCACGCCATCATTCATCTGAGCGTCAACCGCCTTGGCTAATGAATCGCGAAGCTCATCCATTGTTGAAACGGCGACGCCCTCAACACCACATGCCTTGGCAACACCAGCATAAGAGACTTGCTGATCAAGCTCGGTGCCAACAAAGTTATCGTCAAACCACAAGGTTGTGTTGCGCTTTTCTGCGCCCCACTGATAGTTGCGGAAAATAACCATGGTGATGGCTGGCCATTCTTCACGGCCAATTGCCGACATTTCATTCATTGAAATGCCAAAGGCGCCATCGCCAGCAAAGCCAACAACCGGAACATCACGGCGGCCAATTTTTGCCCCCATGATTGACGGCAGGCCATATCCACAAGGTCCAAACAGACCTGGTGCCAGATATTTACGGCCTTCTTCAAATGTTGGATAGGCGTTACCAATCGCGCAATTATTGCCAATGTCAGATGAAATGATTGCATCTTTTGGCAACGCAGACTGGATTGCACGCCATGCCATGCGTGGTGACATTTTCATTGGCTCACGGTCACGCGCACGTTCATTCCATGTTGTTCCCGGATCATCATCTTCATGATCAAGCGAGGTCAGTTCTTGCGCCCATGCTGATTTAGTTGTGGCAATCAGTTCTTTACGGCTGCTGCGGCCACTATCTCCGGCGTTGCTTGCCAGCTTGTCAAGAATGCTCATGGCAACTTTCATGGCGTCGCCAACGATGCCAACTGAAACCGGCTTGGTCAGGCCGATGCGATCAGGGTTGATATCAACCTGAATGATCTTGGCATCTTTTGGCCAGTAATCGATGCCGTAACCGGGAAGTGTTGAAAATGGGTTCAGGCGTGTGCCCAAAGCCAGAACAACATCGGCCTTGGCGATCAATTCCATACCGGCTTTTGATCCGTTGTAGCCAAGTGGGCCAGCAAATAGCGGATGTGAGCCCGGAAACGCGTCATTATGCTGATAGCCACAGCAAACAGGCGCATCAAGGCGCTCGGCCAATTTCATTGACGCATCGATTGCACCGCCAATAACAACGCCAGCACCATTCAACAGAACAGGAAATTTGGCGTCTGATAGCAAAGCCGCGGCTTTGCTAATGGCATCTTCGCCGCCTGATGGGCGCTCAAAATCAACAATTGCGGGCAATTCTATATCAATGACCTGTGTCCAGAAATCGCGCGGGATATTGATTTGGGCTGGTGCTGATGCGCGCTTTGCCTGAAGAATAACGCGGTTCAATGTTTCGGCAATGCGTGTTGGGTCGCGCACTTCTTCTTGATAGGCAACCATGTCCTTGAACAAAGCCATTTGTTCAACTTCCTGAAAACCACCTTGACCAAGTGTTTTATTGGCCGCTTGTGGGGTTACCAAAAGCAATGGTGTATGGTTCCAATAAGCGGTTTTGACCGGAGTTACGAAATTGGTGATGCCAGGGCCGTTCTGCGCAACCATCATCGACATTTTGCCGGTGGCGCGGGTAAAGCCGTCGGCCATCATGCCTGCATTACATTCGTGCGCGGCGTCCCAGAAGGTAATACCGGCCTGTGGGAATAGGTCAGAAATTGGCATCATTGCAGAGCCAATAATGCCAAAAGCATTTTCAATGCCATGCATTTGCAATACTTTTACAAACGCTTCTTCGGTTGTCATCTTCATGAGTGTCACCCTGTCGTTAAATCAAGTTACTGTTACAAATGTTATGTCGTCAGGTATTGGTCTTTCGGCCTGTCTCATCTTCCCTCAAGACTACGTCAAACGCCGAATGGAAACTATAATCCTGTCTATACTATTATTTTCCGACGAAGCCAAGCTGACTTTGGTACCAGTTGTAGCTAAAAACAGGTCCAGTCAATCAGGCTTGCTTTTTCATTAATCTTGGCGAAAATAATTTATTGGTATGTGGCGTCCAGTCAGTTCAATCATTGCGATCTGCAGCATAAGTTGGACCAAGGGCAAATTGTGTTCAAAGGGCGCATCATCTAGGGACGAGGTTTTTGATGAAGGTATCAGCGCTAGCGCCTGCAATGGGCGCAGAGGTAACAAATGTTGATCTGAGCGCAGCGCATGACGATGGGCTGATTGCCGAATTGCGCGCTGTCTGGCTTGAATATCAGATAATCGTGATTCGCGGGCAAAATATTACACCGGCACAGCAGCTGGCTTTTGCCAGCGCCATTGGGGAACCTGATATCTATCCGTTCCTAACCGGCCTTGATGGGTTTCCCACGATCACCGAAGTGCTGAAAAAAGAAAATGAAAAGATCAATTTTGGCGGCATCTGGCATTCCGATACGACCTATCAAAAATGCCCGCCAATGGCGACTCTGCTTTATGCCAAGGAATTGCCACCGCTTGGTGGTGATACGTTATTTGCCAGTCAATATGATGCTTATGACCAATTGTCGGATTCATTGCGTGCGGTTCTTGATGGCCTATGGGCGGTGAACGCCGCTGGCAAAAAGCGCGTGGCCTCAACCCGAAGCGAGCGGTTAAAGGACTCGGGAAGCGGCGTTGATCCTGACGCGTTGGTTGGCATCCATCCGGTGGTGCGAACGCATCCTGAAACGGGTCGCAAGGCACTATTTGTCAATGCGGCGCATACTGTTGCCTTTGATGGCTGGAGCGAAGAGGAAAGCCGTGGGCTTTTGGATTATTTGTTCACGCATCAGATTTTGCCCGAATTTCAATGCCGGCTGCGTTGGCAGGTTGGCGATGTCGCTTTTTGGGACAATCGGTGCGTGCAGCATTACCCATTAAATGATTATCATGGATATCGCCGGTTATTGCATCGCATAACGTTGAAAGGTGACGTTCCGGTCTAATCTGGCTCTGCCTTTGATGATGGAATGCAAGATGAGTTATCCGCTGGGACATAAGGTTTTTGAATTTAAATGTTTTAGCTTTCGTGATTAATTGCCCATTCCAGGATTGTTTATGTTGCGTCAGGTATGATTTTTCATTCTAATGAGTCCCTTACTTGGCGTCTTGGTCAAAACTGAGCAAGTTAAGGCCGAGCTCTAATGTTCAATTCTGGGAGGAATTAAGAATGTACAATAAATTACCGATAGCGTTGGGTGCTGCCCTTGCCGTTGGCGTTGCTGGTTTTGCCGGTGGTGCAATGGCGAAAGTTGAGGGAGACACTATTGTCATTGGGTCTTCACTCTCGTTGACTGGCAAATATTCAACTAACGGTTTTCACACTCAAAAAGGCTATGATTTCGCGGTAAAGCGGATCAATGACACCGGCGGTGTTAAGGTTGGTGGCAAAAGCTACAAAATGAAAATCGTCTATTATGATGATGAGTCAACACCGTCACGTGCGTCGCAGCTGACCGAGCGTTTGGTTAAGCAGGATGGCGTAGAATTTATGCTTGGCCCATACAGCACAACAATGACAAAAGCTGTTGCTCCTGTGACAGAGAAATATGGGGTGCCAATGGTTGAGGCCGAGGGCGCATCTCGCTCTTTGTTCACGCAGGGCTATAAGTACATGTTTGCGGTTCTGTCGACCTCTGAGTATTACCTCGCTCCGGTGCTCGACCTCATTGCGCAGCGCTCTAAAGATGACGGTAAATCTCCATCTGATCTCCGTATCGGCATGGCATTTGAGAATGATGGCTTTTCGCTTGATGTTCGTGCCGGAGTTCTTGATGTTGCAAAAAAATACAATATGAAAATTGTGATTGACGACAAATTGCCTGCTGATTTATCTGACATGTCAGCAACTTTAACAAAGTTCAAGGCGCTTAAGCCTGACATTTTGTTGGTTTCTGGTCATTCAAAGGGTGCTGCCACTGCAGCTCGTCAGATTGAAGAAATGAAAATCAGAGCTCCAGCTATTGCGATAACTCATTGTGAGGCTGCAAAGGTTCATGTGAAGTTTCCAAAATCTGCTAACGGACTGCTTTGCCCAACACAGTGGTTAACAAATCTGCCCAACAGTGAGCCGCTTTTTGGTGATGCCCAGAAGTATGATAAGGAATTCAAAGTCGCTTATCCTGAGTACAACACTGGCATTCCATACCAGACAGCCCAGGCTTCAGCCGCCGTCTTGGTCTTCAAGGACGCTTTTGAGCGTGCTAATAGTTTTGACCAAGATAAGGTTCGTGATGCACTTTCAGCAACTGACATGGACACATTTTATGGCCCGGTCAAGTTCTCTGAGGCTGGCAACAACATTGCAAAACCAATGTTTTACCGTCAGATTCAGGCAGATGGAAGCTACAAGAACATCGTGAGTTCAAAAGATATGACTATGCCGCGTAAGGTTGCATATTAATAATCTTTCACTGCACTAAAATACACCAGGAAGCCCTTTATTAAGGGCTTCCTAAGGTTATGCAGTTGTGTTAACCACACCGACATTGCGAAATACTGTTTTTCTTTTCATTTTTTTGCAGAGGGCAAGTCATGCTTGATAATTTGCAACTCCTTTTTGTATATGCGCCTGTGATGAACGTTCAAATGATATTGGACGGCATATTCATCGGCGCAGTTTTTGCGCTTGCCGCATATGGGCTAGCCCTTGTTTGGGGCGTGATGAATGTTAAAAATTTAGCCCAAGGTGATTTTGTGATCATGGGTGGGTACCTTGCCTTTACTGCAAACAACATGGGTTTTCACCCCATCTTGGCGCTACCGTTGATTGCTGTGCTTATGTATGTTTATGGAGTGGTGGTTTACAAGCTAGTTATCCGGCGGGTCATTGATAATGACATGTTTGTCTCATTGCTTGCTACGTTTGGGTTATCATTATTCATGCAACAGGTTATGAACCTCATTTATGGACCTGAGGTTCAGACGGTTGACTCACACATGCACATCATGACTATGTTTGATGAATTTGTGACAGTGCCGATAGTTAAAGTCGTATCGCTTGTTCTTGCAGGAGCCTTCGCTACAGCAATTGTGATATTCATGACCAAATCTCGCACAGGTCAAGCTATAAGAGCTACAGCACAGGACGCACGCGCTGCTCGCGTTTTGGGTATTGATACGGACAAAGTCTACATGCTTACTTTTGCCCTGAACTCAGCAATTTGTGGTATTGCCGGAGTTCTTGTCTCAATGATTTGGGTTTTGCAGCCGTTTTACGGGATCGTCTACTCTCTAAGAACATTTGCGATTGTGACTGCAGCCGGTCTTGGCAATCTGCCTGGTGTGATTGGGATGAGCTTTATACTTGGTTGGGTCGAGCAGTATGCAGGAATTATTGCGGGTGCAGAGTGGCAGATTGCTGCAGCTGTGTTTGTCCTAATAGGAGTTCTATTGTGGCGTCAAGTTCAGATGCGGCGTCTAAGACAGGTGGTTCGGTAAAATGAATGAAAAGTTAATTTACATAGGTCTGGGCGTTTTTGGCATTCTTGGCCCAATAGCCTTTCCTGACTATGTCATGCAAATGGCTGTTCTTTGGATAATGGTGCTTATGGCCACCACGTGGGATATCACGGGGGGGCAAATGGGTTATAACTCACTTGGAAACATAACCTTTTTTGGCGTTGGCATGTACGTGTCAGCGGCAATACAGGTCTCCATGTTTTATGATTTGGGTGAGTTTACCGCATCTTACGGAGCGATTAAGCCGGTGTTTACCGAGGCCCAGTACTACACCGGATTAATCCTTGGTATCATAGTGGCTGGTATCGCATGTGCTGGTGTCGCCTTGTTATTGGGTCTTTGTGTGTTTGGGTTAAGAGGACCTTACTTTGCGATCGGAACTCTTGGAATTGCAGTCGCCGCTCGTGAGATTGCTGGTACCATAGAGGTAATTGGCGCTGGAGCGGGAATTGCCATGCCATTTCTACCTCTTCCAATTGAATACCGGTCTTTATTCTTCTACGTGCTGTGTTTCGTTCTCGCAGTTCTTGCGCACATCGTGATCCGTTGGCTGTTTAACACGCAGTTTGGGCTTGCCGCTAATGCAATCCGGGACGATGAAGACAAAGCTGAGGCTATGGGAATTCCAACCTTGCGCTACAAACAGGTTGGATGGGCTATTGCTGCGTTTTTCATGGGCTGTACAGGCGCTGTTTTTGGTAACATGGTGGGATATATTGAACCCCTCGAGGTAGCATTCCCAGTTGCCACTTTTGGTATCTTTATGGTCGCAATGTCGCTTCTTGGCGGAAAAGGCACTCTGTGGGGTCCTGTCCTCGGAGCAATACTTTTCCACGTTGTGAAGGAAGCGACTTGGACATATTTATTGGGCTTACAATGGGTTGTTCTTGGTCTGATCTTGATTGTAAACATTGTTTACTTTCAGCAAGGTATTATGGGTTGGTTGCAAAAAAGATACCCAGAAAAATTTGGTATTATCGTTGACCAATCAAACACCCAAGTAAAAAAGGAGGCATAGATGGCTGACCCAATTATTGCAGTTGGTAATGTTTCCAAGTCCTATGGAGGGGTGAAGGCAAACGTTGATATCTCGATGACGGTTGAGAGGGGGTCTATTACTGGAATTATCGGACCAAATGGCTGTGGCAAAACCACATTGTTCAACTCGATTGTGGGATATCATCCAATTGACAGTGGATCTATCAAGTTCGACGACACTGAAATTTCGGCATTGCGCGTCGGAGATATCGCCCGCCTTGGGATGCTACGTACATTTCAGCAGACCCGTATTTACAGCAAGATGGACTGTGTAGACAACATGCAGATATCTGTCTCGCAACGTAAGGGTTCTAGTTCGACGATGTTTGCGAGCCGCAGCGGAGAAATTCGCGACCGTGCCGAGCATTTGTTGGAGTTTGTTGGTCTCTATTCCAAGCGCAGCCTGATTTCAGGTGATTTGTCGTTTGGTCAACAAAAACTCTTGGAATTCGCGATGGCATTGATGAATGACCCAAAGGTACTTCTTCTTGATGAGCCAACTGCCGGCATTAACCCGACATTGATCAATGGTTTGATTGACCGGTTAAGACGAGCAAATGAAGAGCTTGGCATCACCTTGTGCGTTATCGAGCACAACATGCGGGTGATCATGAACCTAGCTTCGAATATCTACTGCCTATCAAACGGCAAGATGTTGGCAAGCGGCAAACCAGAAGATTTGCAGAATGACCCACGCGTTATTGACGCGTATCTTGGAGGGCACTAATGGCCAAAGAACCGGTAAAAAAGACCGCAACGAAAGCTGCTGTGGCAAAAAAGGCAACATCTAAAGCAGCTGTGCCAAAAAAAGCTGCTGTGAAAAAAGCTGCCGTGAAAAAAGCTGCCGTGAAAAAAGCTGCTGTGAAAAAAGCTCCAGCGAAAGCCGTTGCGGCAAAAAAAGCGTCAGTTAAAAAAGCTGTTGTTAAAAAGGCACCGGCCAAAGCCGCAAGAAAAAGCAAGAAAAACGTCAGTGGTTATGGCGGTGGTTCAGTTGATGTCGTGATGTCAGTTGATCAGGTAGCGCGCGAAGCTGCTTCGATTGCGGCCAATGCGCCAACAATTCCTGAATTAGAAAAGCTGGCCAATAAAGACAATTATTTGAGTATTAACAACCTTCGGGCAGGCTATGGCAAAATGGAAATTTTGCATGAATTCAGCCTTCGCATTGGTCGCGGCCAGTCTTTGTGCTTGATTGGGCCGAACGGTGCCGGCAAATCAACCGTGCTTCATTCAATCTTTGGCTTTACCAATATTTTTTCCGGATCAATTGTTGTTGATGGAAAAGATGTAACCGCCTTGACACCATCACAAAAACTATCGGAAGCAGGTATTGCCTATATCCTTCAGGATAAGTCAGTGTTCCCGCAAATGACTGTTGAAGAAAACTTGTTGATGGGTGGATTTTTGAAAGACCGTCCGGCCGAAGCGAAGGCGGCTGCCGAAATGGTGTTTGATAAATATAGCCGTCTTGCCGATCGACGTGACAAGCCTGCTGGCGTTCTGTCAGGGGGTGAGCGTCGTCTTCTCGAGATTTCACGGGCACTGGTTATGCAGCCTCAGGTTCTGCTGGTTGACGAGCCGTCAATTGGTCTTGAGCCACGCTTTATCGATATGGTGTTCGAGATTCTGGATGATTTGCAGAAGAAGGATGGCAAAACCATCATCATGGTCGAGCAGAATGCCAAAAAGGGCCTTGCCTTTGCTGACATCGGTTATGTTCTGGTTTCAGGTGAAACAGCGATTGCCAATATGGGTAATGACTTGCTGGAAAATCCAGATGTTGGCCGGTTGTTCCTTGGTGGCTAAGTCAGTCCCTTAAGTTTATAAAAGCATCGCATGGCAGCATGCGGTGTTTTTTTTGCCTTTTGCCATGATGCTATGAAAGCTTGGCAAGGCGGTAGCGGCATGATTTAATCTCGGCTTACCGGTTGGTGATAAATGATATCTGGTGATCGTCCGACACATCTTTTAAGTCTTGTCAGCCTTGCGGGTATTTTGGCATTGCTTAGCTTTGCGCTTTGGCCGGTATTTCTAACAAGCCTTGGCCGTGAATGGGGTCTTAGCAATACCGATATCGGCTTAGTCAGTGGTGCCTACTTTATTGGCTATTTGCTGGCAACACCAGTTTTGGTTGGTTTGACCGATCGCATCGATGCACGGCTGATTTTTTTGGGTGGATGTGCTTTTGGTGCTGTTGGCTGTCTTGGCTTTGCGCTATTGGCGCATGATTTCTGGTCGGCGGCATCTTGCTGGTCTTTGGTTGGGGCGGGCCTTGCTGGGACCTATATGCCCGGATTGCAAATTTTGAATGCGCGCTTGAATGATGCGGCGCGAGTTCGATCGGTGCCTTGGTATACCGCGTTTTTTGGAGTTGGCACAGGAGGATCATTCGCCTTGATGGGGATTTTGCTAGCCTTTGCAGATTGGCGGCTGGCAGCCTATCTTGGGGCGGGCGGCG
>ERZ767114.1042-NODE-1042-length-13832-cov-3.513850_pt1 | contig 13832 bp, 15 predicted proteins | sample MGYA00374952_ERZ767114 | MGnify/ENA primary metagenome ERZ767114 (study PRJEB28939, sample SAMN06267156) | marine metagenome | isolation source: Columbia River Estuary | place: USA:Columbia River Estuary, USA | collected 2012-05-05 ...
TGGAGAAAAGTTCACAAATAATAATTTCAAATTGAGGTTTCTAATAAAGTTGAATGATCATCTTCAGTGGTGAAACAATCCAAACGGGTTCTTTAGTAGGGTCGTCATCGGGTTTGGTTCAAAAATTTCACATATGTTTTGAACCTTAGTAATCAATTAGTATGTAAATTTTAAACCATCCTATTTACAAGCATAAACCTCAGTCACAATCAGCGTCTGGCGTTCTTGAAAATTGGTTAACTCTAAACATCACCAAATCCAAAATCGCAGTAGTCTTTCCAACCTGAGGCGTCCCAAGCGGTTCCTCGTGACAGTCCCAAATCTTTGTCCACTTTCTCAAAGATTCCAAATCCCAGATTGTCGTCTTCGTGTTGTTTCATTTTGTCTGCAACTGTTTCTATCAGTTGATCGTAAGGGTGTTTTTCCATGAATATCTCCATATGGTTTCAGTTCACGATCTATTGATGAAGTCTAGGTATTACAATTGGTATTCAATCGAGACTCCACAGATAGGTATAAATTGAGTAGCATTTCATCGACAATATTCTTGGGAGTGTTGTAATGCAAAATCTGGTCCTGCATGTAAGTGTAGCATTCGCAGCATTATTTGGAAGTGTGGGTGTATCATACGCGCTTCCTGATTGTCCTGGTGAGAAAAGTAATAATTGGGATTTATGTGTAGGAGCACATTCCTATGCTAATGGGAGCAGATATATTGGCGAGTGGAAAAACGGTAGAAGGCATGGGCGGGGGATCGAATATGATGATGACGGCGTCATTGATGAAGTTATTTATAGAAACGGTATAACTAAAAAGCGCCAAAAAGTACCATATTCTCTAGAGTCATTCTTTATTAAAAGTTCATTTAACAAACTATCCCTTGAACAACGCAAAGTAATTCAATTCAATCTTAAGGAGTTGGGATATTACAAATATTCCATTGATGGATTGTATGGCAAAAGAACCGAGGGTGCGCTTGTACTTTTTAACACCAAAAATCTTGATGGAGCAGAGTTACAGAAATCTAAAAATGTACTCAAACTCTTAAATGCCGCCTTAAAGTTGGAAGAAAAATCTTCCATGGAATCACAGATTGTCGATGCAAAATTACAAGACTGTAATAATGTGGCAGAAGTAAGGTTTTCAAAAAATGTTAACAAAAAATCCAGTGATATAGGTGAAAATTGCGTAAAAAATCATAAAACAGAAATGCCAATCAATAATGGTACTTACACTTATTCAGATGGAACTAAATATATTGGCGAATTCAGAGACGGAAAAAAGCAAGGACGAGGAATACTTATATTTGGCAAACAATCACAGTTTACTGGAGACAAATACATTGGCGAGTTCAAAAATGACAAATACAATGGACAAGGCATTTTCACCTTTAGCGTGAATTCTAAATTCTCTGGCGACAAATACATTGGTGGGTTCAAGGATAATAAAAAAAATGGTTACGGCATTTACACGTATGCTGACGGAAGCAAGTATGTTGGAGAATACAGGAACGACAAAAAAAGTGGGCATGGGTCTTATACCCTTGCAGATGGGAGTAATTACACGGGTGAATGGAAGGAGGACCAAGCAAATGGAAGAGGCACCTTTAGTTATCCTGATGGGAAAAGTTATTCCGGAGAATACAAGAATGGTAAACCATACGGAAAGAGCACAAAAAATTGGTTAAACGGCACTTCGCAAGAAGGCATATGGAGAGACGATACATTTATTTTAAAATATACTCGGGTTCCTTGATCACCCGACTTTTGTATTGACGAACTGAGCGAATGGGATTCAGTTGTTTGTATGATCCGTCCGAATTTTCTCACTACTGCAGATCGCCTTGAACTCTTGTCTTGCGTGAAGCGCCAGCGTGAGGATCACGGGGTTGCGCGACGCGCGAATGCGCTTTTGCTGCTGGATGATGGGATGTCATGTTCCCAAATTGCAAAGGTTCTGTTTCTGGACGACGACACGGTGCGCAGCTGGCACAAGCAATATCTGGCTGAGGACTGGGAAGCCGTTGCCTACGATGGGTGGAAAGGCGGGCAGTCACGGATGACGACGGCTCAAGAGGTGCATTTGAGCGCATGGCTTGAGGAACGGTTTTGCCGTTCAACGGTGCAGATCAGAGCCTATATAAGCTCAGAATTTAACATTGGCTATTCTCATTCTGGCTGCATCAAGCTTTTGGCCCGTCTGGGGTTCGAGTATCGTAAACCAAAGGCGCTGCCCCGTGTGGCTGATGTCGAGAAGCAGGCCGCATTCATCGCATTTTATGAAAACCTACTAAATAACTTGCCTGCCGACGAGGCCGTCTACTTCTCGGATGCCGTTCATCCGGAATATCAAAGTAAACCCAGCTATGGTTGGGCTCGCAAAGGGTCAAATCCAGCCATTCAAACGACATCTGGGCGTGGGCGCGTGAACATCCACGGCGCTCTGAACATGGAAACCTTCGACGCGCCCTTTGTTGAACCAACCACCGTTGATGGGGTTAGCTCCGTTCAGCTTCTCGCTAAGATCGAGGCGAGAAACCCTGACAAACGTATCATTCACGTCATTTGGGACAATGCCCCATACCACAAAGGCCCCGATGTCAGAGCGTTCCTGTCGCGCAAAAACTGTCGCATTCATCTGATCCCACTGCCGCCCTATTGCCCGCATCTCAATCCCATCGAGAGGCTCTGGGCCGTCATGCACACTCACGTCACCCATAATCGGCACTATCCAACGCAAAAACACTTCGCCAACGCAATCTTGAACTTTATGCGAGAGGTGATTCCAAAAGAGTGGCTCAGCTTTCGAGATCAAGTAACTGATAACTTCCGCATCATCTCACATCAAAACGTTCGGGTTTTGGAGTGACACGTGTATATCTGGAAATTTAACAATCACCTCAGCCGTATTTGGCCCGTTTTCAACGTTTAAACGGGCATAAATGGTTAAGGGTTTTCTGATCTTGAGCGCATAGCCCAAACATAGCAGATGATGCTTTTGCAAATTCTTTGCCGCCGGGGCAGGCAGTCGGATCGCCAATGAAATATACCCGCTGGAAAAATCATACACATCCAAACTTAAGCCAAAAGCAGGTAATGTTTTCTGGCCGGTTTGGACAATCTGCCTTGAGGTGATCTGTGCGTGATCAGCATTGTGGAACATCTTGATTTCATCGTTCAGAGCGACGCCATTGCCCGCCCCTGACAACGCAGGATGGGTCACGGGTGTTTGCCAAAATGTGGGTCGCCAGATCCAATCACTTGCCAGATGCTGCGCGCACAGGGGGGACTTTAGCTGTTGGGGGGGGCGAGGCCTGAAAATGTGGCTTAATGGTCGCAGCCATTTGAAGGCGGGCTTAAAGCGGTCAAATTCTCGGACGCCTTGAGATGCAGCATGGTTTTGTTGCTGAGGGCCCTTGCCCTTCTTCCACCAGGTTAAACCATGCCATTTTCTTTGAATGAGTAACAATATAAACTCGGCGTTATTAAGATTCTGAATACATGGACCTAGCCTTGTTTTGGCTGATTTGTCAATATTTTGGGCCTTAACATTGGGCGTAGGTTCACGCGCATTTTAGGCCGCAGTTTGGGCCTTACGCGGGGATTTACCGTGTTCCCGTTCACGGCACTTGAAAGCGTTATGCCTGCATTGAGCCTGCGCAATATCGAGGCCGTTTCCACAATCAGCGCGTCGCCAGAAATAGCGGTGCCATGGTCTGTGTCGGGCACAAAAGCCGACATGGACACCAATTTGTCTTCAAGTACAATTGCACCGCGCCAATGCTGGTGGCTGATCTTGCTGTCCAAGGGATCTTGCTGGTTCACACTAAGTTGGAACAGCGGCATTGTGGCCGAGGGATGGCGCTTGATAATCTGGCTGGCATTGAGCCCCGACGCCACTTTCTCAACGTCATCTGAGGTTATTTCCGTCTCGGATGCGGCGACGGTAATTGTTAAGATCGCCGGTGGGGCAAATCTTTTGGGGGTTGTTCCACTCAGCCTATGACAACTCGCCAACACCACAAAGCCGCCGCTGTCGTTTTGCTGGACCGTTTCGGGATCAATACAGTACCCGCTTGGGCCGGCCAGCTTAACCGCCAACGGCGCTATTGTCATCTGTTCAATCGCCTCAGAGGTCTGCATGCCGCCCTTGTTTTGCAGGGTGCACCCAGATGTGAGGCCCAGAACTGATGCGCATATCAACGATAAAACACGCCTCATTTTAAACGCGCTATAAATCCATGTAAGAGTGTTTTTCTGCTTTGCCGCCGGGATGTGTCACGGCGCCTTTATAGATTTCACCCACCAGTTGGGCATATTTCCACAGCGCGCCGGAGGCATAGATGGTTTTGCGGGGGCCGGTCCAATCGGCCTTACGGGCCGCAAGTTCCTCATCAGTCAGATCCACTGATATTTCACCTTTGATCGCATCCAGCGTGATGATGTCGCCATCTTTTAGCAAAGCAATCGGCCCACCATGGGCTGCTTCTGGGCCGACATGGCCAACACAGAATCCGCGCGTGGCGCCTGAAAACCGACCGTCAGTAATCAACGCCACTTTTTTGCCCATGCCCTGACCCGATAGTGCGGCGGTGGTTGAAAGCATCTCGCGCATTCCTGGACCGCCTGCGGGGCCTTCGTTGCGGATCACAAACACGTCGCCCTCTTCATAGGTGCGGTTTTGAACAGCTTCGAAGGCATCCTGTTCGCACTCAAAAACCCGGGCCGGGCCGGTGAACATCTGATGTTGGGCTGGCATGCCTGCCACTTTTACAATCGCGCCTTCGGGGGCAAGATTCCCTTTCAACCCAACCACGCCACCGGTTTTTGTCAGTGGTGCGTCAATTGGATAAATCACCCGGCCATCGGCCTCACGGGTGATTCTATCCAGTTCTTCACCGATTGAATACCCGGTTGCCGTGATGCAATCTTCATGGATCAATCCCGCTTTACGTAGTTCTTTCATTACGACTGGCACGCCACCGGCTTCATACAGGTCTTTGGCGACGTAGGCCCCGCCCGGTTTGAGATCGACAAAATAGGGCGTATCGCGGAAAATTTCACAGACATCATCCAGATAGAAATCAAGCCCCGCTTCGTGGGCAATGGCAGGAAGATGCAGGCCGGCATTGGTCGATCCGCCAGTACAGGCTACAACGCGAGCGGCATTTTCAAGGGATTTCAATGTCACGATATCGCGGGCGCGAATGTTTAAGTCCAACAAGCGCATGACCGCGGCGCCCGACGCTTCGGCATATTGGTCGCGGCTTTCATAGGGGGCCGGTGCCCCTGAAGAATTGGGCAGAGCCAGCCCAATCGCCTCAGATACGCAAGCCATAGTATTGGCGGTAAACTGACCGCCACACGCGCCGGCAGAAGGGCAGGCGACAGCTTCAAGTTTTTCCAGTTCGCAACTGGACATGTTGCCAGCCTGATGTTGTCCAACCGCCTCAAATACATCTTGGACGGTGACATCCTTGCCATTCAGACGGCCTGGCAAAATTGAGCCGCCATAGAGAAAAACCGACGGTACATCGAGCCGGACCATCGCCATCATCATGCCTGGTAATGATTTGTCACATCCCGCAAGACCCACAAGCGCATCATAGCAATGGCCGCGCATGGTCAGCTCAACGGTGTCGGCTATCGCTTCGCGACTGGCCAGTGAACTGCGCATCCCTTCATGGCCCATCGCGATGCCATCGGTAACTGTGATGGTGGTAAATTCACGAGGCGTTCCCTCGGCGGCCTTGACGCCCATTTTGACAGATTGTGCTTGGCGGTTTAGCGCGATGTTACAAGGCGCGGCTTCGTTCCAGCAGGTTGCGACACCAACCAGTGGCTGATGGATTTCAGCCTCTGTCATGCCCATTGCATAGTAATATGACCGATGCGGCGCGCGGGCGGGCCCTTCGGTGACATGGCGACTGGGTAGCTTGGCTTTGTCAATTTTGGTCATGCGGACCTCCGATACATGTTCTCTAGCTGGAATACTCAAGCTGAAAGCGGTACACAAGCCTGCATTCAACAAGGATTTCTAGTTTATTTTTAGGTGTTCTGGCGTTTAGGCAAATAGGCTGTGCTGCTTTTGAGCCGCTTAACAGGTGAATTTACGGTGGACAGTTGAATCTCAGAGCAGATCTACTGGTATTTGTGACAGGTTTTAGGCATTTTCGCGCAGGATCTGGCCCGCCAGATACAGCGATCCGCAGATCAGAATTCTGCTTGCGGGATCTGATTTTAGGATTTTGGCGACTGCGGCGTTGACGGTATCGGCTGCGGTGGCGGCCATCCCGACACTTTTTGCTGCGGTCGCTGTGGTTTCGGCGGGCAGGGTATTTGCCTCACCGGGGATGGAAACCGCAAAAAGCTCAGCAACATAAGGGGCCATCGGTGCCAGATACCCGGCCACATCCTTTGTGTTGAGCATACCGCAGATCAAATATGTGGGGCGGAGGGACTGTTGTGCAAGATGTGATGCCAGGGCCTGACCCGCCGCCGCGTTGTGGCCTCCATCGAGCCATAAGTCTGCGTCGGGGGCCATGTCTTTCAGAGGTCCGGTTTTAAGCCGTTGTAGTCGGGCTGGCCATTGTGCTCGGGTGACAGCGGCCTCAAAGCGGGTTTCTGGCAGGTCCAGATGGCGTAAGGCGGCCAGTGCGGCCCCGGCATTATAGATCTGATGTGCGCCGGGCAGCACCGGGAGCGGCAGATCCAAAAGCCCGCGTTCATCTTGATAAACCAACCGGTTGCGTTCTTCATAGACATGCCAATGCTGACCGTAGATAAATGTTGGGGCCTGCAGACGCTGGGCGACAGCTTCGATCACCTCAAGCGCTTCGTCGGGTTGTGGACCGACCACACAGGGCACGCTGGGTTTGATAATGCCGGCCTTTTCAGCGGCGATTTTGGCGAGTGTATCACCAAGAAATTGTTCGTGGTCGATCGACACCGGAGTAAGGATGCAAAGTGCGGGTCGGTCGATGACATTTGTAGCGTCAAGCCGTCCGCCAAGGCCCACCTCAAGCAGGGTGTAATCTGCCGCGCAGCGCGCCATCGCCAGCAGTGCAGCGCAGGTAGTGATCTCGAAGTAGGTGATCGTGCCGCCGGCATTGGCGTTATAGCATTCATCTAGAATCGTGCTGAGGTGGTGTTCATCAATCACTGTGCCTGCCAGCGTGATGCGTTCGTGAAACCGGACCAAATGCGGTGAGGTATAAGCGTGTACGCTTTTGCCTGTGGCTTCCAGACCTGCGCGGAGCATGGCTTGGGTGCTGCCCTTGCCGTTTGTGCCTGCAATATGGATTACTGGCGGTATGCGCCTTTGCGGGTTATCAAGCGCTGCAAGTAAACGCCAGACGCGGCCTAACGTCAGGTCCATAATCTTTGGGTGTAGAGTCATCATCCGCTCGAGGATAATGTCGGAATGCTCTCCATTCATGCCTTTTTGGGCTCGGAACTGCTTGCGGGGTCTTTTTTCGCTTTGGCATCGGATCCTGCCGCATCCGCCGGGGGCGGCAGATCTCCCTTGATTTCTGGCGGCAGGTTTAACAACATTCGGGTGATCGTGATCAGTTCATCGCGCAGCTTTGTCCGGGGGGTGACGCGGTCAAGCATGCCATGGTCAAGCAGGTATTCGGCGCGCTGAAAGCCTTCCGGCAGTTGTTCACGGATCGTTTGCTCGATCACTCGAGGCCCGGCAAAACAAATTAGCGCGTTTGGTTCGGCGATATGCACATCGCCCAGCATCGCATATGAGGCGGTCACCCCACCGGTGGTTGGATGGGTGAGCACGACAATATAGGGCAGGTTTGCCTCTTTGAGCATCTGCACCGCGACAGTGGTCCGGGGCATTTGCATCAGGCTGAGAATACCCTCTTGCATGCGGGCGCCACCCGCAGCTGAAAATAGGACCAACGGGCGCTTGAGTTTTACGGCCCGCTCGGCGGCGGCGATGATGGCATTGCCCACATACATGCCCATCGACCCCCCCATAAAGGAAAAATCCTGAGCGGCGGCAACGATTGGCGTGCGCCCAATATCGCCCTCAACCACCAGCATTGCTTCGGTTTCGCTGGTTTTTTTCTGTGCAGCCTTCATGCGATCAGGGTATTTTTTCTGATCGCGAAATTGTAAGGGGTCGGCGATAGGCGCGGGGACCGGAACCTCGGTGAAGATACCACCGTCGAACAGACCTAGAAAGCGGTCTCGCGGCGAGATCGCCATATGGTGGTCACATGTGGTGCAGACATTGAGGTTATCCGACAATTCCCGGTGAAATAACATCGTGCCGCATGAATCGCATTTTGACCACAGGTTTTCAGGCACCTCGCGGCGTGAAAATATAGAGTTTATCCGCGGACGGACGTAGTTTGTGATCCAGTTCATCAGCGGCTTCCCATTTTTCAGCACATGTTCTTCAAATAAGACCACTGGCGGGGAAATGCAATTGCCGACTGGGCGCAAAACACAGGCGGTTTGGGATCTCGCTTGGGTTTGTTCGTACGGGTAAGTAAAGGACTGATGGCATGAAAGTCACCAGTCCTTTGATGAAATTTACATCTTATTTAACCTGTGCGAACAACGGCTCAAACCGCGCTTTGGCTTTGCCGCGTTGTTTCACGCCGGAGACCTCGCTTAGATTTGTTGCCGCACCAACTTGGATCAAGGCGACCATGCCCATGGAATAATGTGGCGTACATTTTACACCGTAAAGGCCCTCGGTGGTTAAAGTGACAGAAAAGGCTTTGCCGATTTTACTTTTAAATTTCTTTGCGCCATCTGGGATCATCCCTTTAATAGTTTCCGCATTATGGCCTTTTGAGGCCGGCACGAATGTTACCGTATCACCTGGCGCAACGGCGAGATAGGCAGGTTCAAATACCATTCTTCCAGTTTCACCTTTGTTGAGCATCTGAATTTCAAAGGTTTCTGCAAGACCTGCGGTGGCCATAAACAGCGTTGTCAAACCCAAGATCAGTTTTTGAATAAGCATGGAAAGTCTCTCTTTCAGTCATTGAACAAATCCATAGCTAGCCCCCACATGGCGAGTTTCAAAAGTTTGTTACCATCTGCGACACTATGGGCATTTGGTCGCTGGGTCTTCGTTCCAATACTTGTTGGCCGCTGAAACGGTTTGAAAGTTGATCGCGACAATATGCGAAATTGCGATAAGATCCGATGCATTTCCGGCATAGCCGGGTCGTAGTTTTTCGCGAATATTTGCGTCGGGTTGGGTCATCTTTACGGCCATGCGCGACAGTTTGATGGCCAAATCATAACCCGTTTGCGGGGTCGGGGTGATTAAGGTGGAAAGCCAGATGTCTGACATAATATTGCTCCTATGCTGGAGCGGGGTGCAGGCACCCCGCTCTGGCGATGTCCAGATTATTTCAATTGTCCGGGCAAGCTCAGGTCACCTGAGGCGACATCAAAGACATCGGTGACACAGAACAACGGCGCGTGGACATTTTTATTGACCCTCAGTGCGGCTGTGACGCCGTCATAGGCGACGCTGGATAAATCCACACCCTGCGCAAAGCCCACGTTGACGACAACTTCGGGGCCGTCAAAGACCGGGCTAAAGCCGGGGCTGTCGAGGAAAATTGGCAATCCGGGCCAGGTGGCAGGCAGTTTGGGTGAACTGCCCTCTGGAATGTCGCGCACCGCGAGCGCACCATCACCACATTCTGGTGTCGGGGTTAAAACCACCCAATGGGTGTGCCAATGCCCCCCATCGTTGCCGACATCGCCATCCGCGTTTTCGTCAAACAGCGGTGTATCGTCAAAATCAGGGTGGGTTGCCGCGGCCAGTGCCAGAATACCGGTGCCCCCCTCAAAACCGACGCTCGCTGGATCTAGTGATGTGGGCCAGACATAGGCTGTAGCAGGTGCTCCGGCCAACGCACCAACAGGTTTTGCGGGATCAGCCCCGGCAACGCCGTTCGTGGTCATGTGGAAAGTTACTTTATTGCCGTCGCGGTGGGCATGAGCCGCCAGAATATCAAGCGAAGCGACTTTTTGGTCGTCAGCTGCCGAAAGAATTGCACCATCTTGATGTTTGGCATGGCTCGCGTCTGCAAAAGCGGTATTTGCGGCCAAAAGTGATACCGCGGTAAGTGTGAAAAATTGTTTCATGAAAATCTCCATAAGTTAATTTATATATCTTAAAGTAGTGTTGACTACATACCATTGCAATGTTTATTTTCATCTGATACCTAATATTTTGTTATGACACCTGATTTGACCCATACCCGCGACCTTGTTGATCGCCTTTTTCGCCTCAGTGCAGCAGGCGATTGGGCCGAAGCGTTAAACCCCACCCAGCGTATGGCGCTGGCCTATCTGGCGCGGTGGACGGCCTCACAGACGTTAAAGGCCCTTGTCCGCAAAAAGCTGATCTGCGCACAGCGCTCGCCAGTCGATGGTCGGTCTATTTCTTATAAGGTGACCGAACAGGGGGCACTGATGATGCGCCGGATAACCGTCGTCGAGCAGGTATTGCAGACAATGGACACGGACTTCGTTAGGACGTTCAACGCGCAGTTGGAGATCGTATTACGCCAAGCGCTGCTGCTTTATGGCAAAAAGCCCTTTGGTCCGTGTCGGTCTTGCCAGTATCATGAAAAGACCGGATCAGGGGCGCATTGTGGTTTGTTAAATGAGCCTTTGCAGGCGGGAGAGGACCAGCAGATATGTCAAGAGTTTGCCCAAGAGGCTTCTGACATAAAGGTCGCTGGCGCATAAGAGTCATTTGGAAAATTTTTTGTTTGCCGGAGGGGTTTGGATGCGCTGACCCAGTTTGTTTCTCTCCAGATTATCTTGATCAGGCTTGTTTAGTTTAGCTTTTTTCGGCTGTGCTGACACCGGGCAAACTGACATTTGCGCTGGCCGCTAAAACCTTGGCAACTGCGGAGTCGTCTTCACGCCCAAAGCCAGCCGCACTGGCTTGATGAAATAAAGCCAGAGATGCCGTGGTCAGCGGTGTGCGACAACCGGCCTCTTCTGCCTCGCTGGCCACGATACCCAGATCTTTGACGAAAATATCTACCGCTGAATGCGGAGTATAATCGCCGGCAACAATATGCGCACCACGGTTCTCAAGCATCCAAGACGATCCGGCGCATTCGCAGATGACGTCATAAAGCTGCTGCAGATCAATTCCGATCTTGGCACCGAGGGTCAGTGCCTCAGCGGTTGCGGCAATGTGCACACCCGCGAGTAATTGATTGATCATTTTCACCTGTGACGCCATGCCGGGTGTGTTGCCAAGGCGGAATACTTTGCTGGTGATGGCTTCTAATGCAGGTGCGGCACGCTCAAACGCCTTCGGATCTCCTGACGCCATGATGCTCATCTCACCTGCCAATGCTTTGACCGAGCCGCCTGAAACCGGTGCATCGATTGGCTGCATGCCGCTGGCCGTCAGACGGTCGCACAGCGCTATTGAAGCTGACGGTGGCATGGTCACACAAAGTAAAAACACCGTTCCGGCACGCGCGTTGGCCACGGCGCCATTTGGTCCAAACAGTACCTGTTCGGTTTGGTCTGCATTCACCACAAAGACAAAGATCACATCAGCCTCTGCAGCGGCCTCCGCCGGCGTTGACGCGCTACGTCCACCTTCGGCTTGGAAGCGTTGCAAAACCTGCGATGCTATATCGACACCGGTGGTTGGTACACCCGCGCGCAGCAGTGATATCGCAGCCCCCCATCCCATGGATCCAAGTCCGATAACGGCAGCATTTAAAGAATGGGTCATTGAGATCTCCGCGATATGTTCGGCCCGCTAGGCGGTGTCAGTTACCCTTCCCACAAAGGCGGGACGAGTGCTATCGAAAAGCATCGGTATCAAACGACGCTTGTTAGCCTCTAATGTCGCGTTTTCTCAGCAGATATACATCCATTATCCAGCCGTGCTGCTGGCGGGCTTGGGCACGTTTGGTGATAATTTCATTGCAACAATCTGCAAGTGCGCCCTCAATCAAAAGCTGATTTTCCATACCAATATAGGCGCCCCACCAAATGTCATAATCTGCCGGTTCAAGCTTTTGGAACGCGCAGGCCCCATCCAGCATGACCACCATGGTTTCACAGTCCTCTGGCCAACCTTTTTCACGCAGGTTGCGTCCGGTGGTGATTATGACCGCGCCGCCCAAAGTATTCAGAGGGATGCAATGGGCGGCCGTTAGCAACTGGAAACTGGTCAGACCCGGTACCATGTGGATTTGCACCGGCATGCCGCTGTTGAATAACCGCTCGGCAATCCGCAGGCTGCTGTCGTATAGCGCCGGATCACCCCAGATCATTAATGCTGCGGTGCCCCCATTGGGCAGGGATTGGCGGATCACGCGCTGCCACGTTGTGGCAATTGCTGCGTGCCAGTCGTTCACGCCGTCGAGATAAGTGCCGATGGTACTGTTGCGCACCGGCAAGTCGAATTCGACAATTGGCACGGGGTGCTGCAGTACTTTATCACAAATCTGCCGGCGCAAATCAGCCAGATCAGCCTTGTCAGCGCCTTTTCGTGGCACAATAATAACGTCGGCTTGGTTAAGTTCACGGATAGCCTGAGCGGTCAGGTGGTCTGGGTTGCCCATCCCGATTCCGATGAAATGCAGCGCGATCATGGCGCGCCTGCCAGCGATCCGTATAAGATCAACCCCGGCGCGGAAGACACATCGTTTTCCAAACGCTCGGCTAAGACTTGCATGCTGTCGCGCAACAGGGTTTGCTCTGGTCTGCTGACATTTTCGGCCAGCATCGCGGGGGTGTCGTGGGGCAATCCCGCGGCAAACAACCGCTTTGCCAGTACTGGAAAGGTGCGCTTTGGCATGTAGACAACCGTGGTCGCCAGCGGATCGGCCAGCGCCGCCATATTCAAATCTTGCGGCAGCGTCCCTGCGATATCGTGACCGGTAACAAATTGTACGCGACGGGCGGTCAATCGTCGTGTCAAGGGGATCATTGCGGCGGCGGCTGCAGCACTGGCAGTGGTGACACCGGGGATTATTTCAAAATCGATTGCGGCAGCGCGCAGGGCGATGATCTCTTCCTCAAGCCGGCCAAAAATGCCCGGGTCACCCGATTTCAGTCGCACAACCCGCGCGCCGTTTGCCGCATAATCAACCAGCAATCGGCTGACATGGGTCTGTTTTGGCGAGGTGCGACCGGCGCGCTTGCCCACTCCGACCAGATCGGCATTGCTGCGGGCGTGGCTGAGGATCGGTCCGGCCGAGAGATCATCGAATAGCACTGCGTCTGCCCGTTGTAGGCAGGCTACGGCTTTCAGTGTCAAAAGATCGGGGTCGCCGGGACCGGAACCAACAAAACTGACGAATCCTCGGGCGGAAGCCTGTGTCATGATCCGGCCTCGGCAATAAGGTGAAAGAAGGTACCCGTGGTATTGCCGCGGCGCGATCCGGTTTCGGCCACTGGGTTGCCATCCGCATCACTCACGGAAGCAAGTGGCGCATCGGGTTGCTCAAGGATGCTTGAGTAGTGGTATTCATGACCCCGCAATTTTGCTCCGGCCTGATAGCCCAGCAGCGGCGCGTTCAACTCTGCCTGCCGATAGCCAAGATGGAATTTGCGTTTCTCATAGCTGGTCACCAACCCCAGTAATCCCGCCATTTTATGAGCGGTCCCCTGCTTGTCGATCAGATGTGTTCCCAAAGCCATATAACCGCCACATTCACCGTGGACAGGGCGGCTGTCTGCATGCTGGCGCAGTCCGGCCATAAAATGCTCTGCGGCGGCCAGTTTTCCTGCGTGCAATTCAGGATATCCGCCGGGCAGCCAGACCAGATCTGCACTTGGGTCTGGTGCTTGATCTGC